>Ga0209187_1000950_pt1 | contig 39570 bp, 25 predicted proteins | sample BantaG_FD_187430 | JGI IMG/M metagenome (GOLD analysis project Ga0209187, IMG submission 187430) | Marine algal microbial communities from Bantry Bay, Ireland - BantryBay_4 metaG (SPAdes) (version 2) | ecosystem: Host-associated > Algae > Red algae > Unclassified | place: Bantry Bay, Ireland...
TGGTGCTGCGGCTGTATATGGAAAAGGTATAAAAATAGACTATGATGTTATGAATACAGACGTACCAATGTTATTTGGATCTGCATTTCTTCTCTATTTTGCACTGCAGGATCTTACACTTAGCTCAATGGAGTGTATTATTTTCTTAGCTGCATTAGCGGTCTTCCTGCTTAATTCATTCAATGGAGACGATGACGAAACAGTTGAGAAAACAAAAACTTCTCCCAAAGATTGGCTCATATTAGTAGTTGGGGCAATTGCTATTTATTTCAGTGCAACTTATACTATATATGGCTTAACTGGATTAGCTGAAATGATGGAAATTCCAAATCATATTATTTCTGTTACTGTCTTAGCATTAGGAACATCGCTTCCTGAAGTAATTGTAAGCATTACAGCCGCTAAAAAAGGAAACCACGGTATGGCTGTAGGTAATGTTTTAGGCTCCAATATATTTAACACTTATGCTGTAATGGCAATCCCAGGATTAATCGGCAACCTTACTATTCCTGCAGATACAATGACCTTCAGTGTCCCTTTCATGCTGGCTGTCACAATTCTTTTTGGAATCATCTGCCTGACTAAGCGAATCTCAAAATGGGAAGGGTATATGTTATTGATTTTTTATGTATTCTTTATTGTTCTTTCTCTAGATGGAAAATTAATTAATTAAAACATGTAAACACTACTCATATACTTTTTTGAAATATTAATACTTTTAAAGAAAGCATTCTTAGATATTTTAATCTTGAGTTATACATAATTATGCTCTAGTTATATTTACATTAATAAAAAAGAGTGAGTAAAATTAATTTACTCACTCTTTCTAAAATATTATTACATCAACAATAGATGTAATTAATATTTTACTATTTTCTCAACGAACATCTGAGTGTTTGAGTCTATTTTTATATAGTAAATTCCATTAGGCAATTCTGAAATATCAAAAGAATTGAAACTTGAATTAAGTGTTGCTACTTTGAAAGTTTCACCAACGCTATTCATGACTGTCAATTTAGCTGATTCTATGTCTTCCATTTCTACATTGATAATACCCGCAGAAGTTGTTGGATAAATTCGAACAGTGTTTATTCTGTTCTCAACCATAACAATATCGAAACTTTCACTTCTTCCATCCAGATCAACTTGGTTTAATTTATAATAATTCATGCCATTCGAAGGACTCTCATCTATAAATAGATATTCAACTTCTCTACTAGTATCACCATAACCATTGACTTTTCCAACAACTTTAAAATCAACTCCATTAGAAGATCTTAATATTTCAAAATAATCATTATTTATTTCTTCTGAAGTTGTCCAAGATAATTCAATTTCACTATTGCGTAATTTAGCTTCGAAAGATTTTAAAGTAATTGGAAGTAAGCTAGGGCATGTCTGTGCAGGACTTGGATATGGAGTATCAGCTGTAGCGTTAGACGATTCACCATCCAATTCATTCGCACCACTGAATGTATAATCAGCACAATCAAATGTTCCGAAATTTGGACCCCCATTATTATTTACTGCCCATCCATCTAGATATTCCCAACATGTACCATTTCCATCGGCATTAATATCTCCATATAAGTCTTCAACTGCGCCAGAGCAAAATAATTCTATTGCATCATCTCCGTTAATATTAGCAGCACCATCTGTATAACAAGGAGTAAACCCAAACCAAGCAACCCAATTTGTCTCATTCGAACCGACCCAAAAACAATCGCCACTTGACACCATCTCCGCGGGAAATGTAAATTCCTCTCCATCTGTTCCTCCACCATTATTTGCTGAACCAAGGCTATAAATGCTAAGATCTGCAACATCACCCGAAGCGCATATTTGGATTCCTTTTGGAGTTCCACCAGTTAAAGGTCCATCAATCACACCTCCAATATATAGGTTGCCACATTGCCCAAAAAGACTTGAAGATGTCAAACAAAAGAGAAAAAATGCTGATAATAAAATTCTTTTCATAGTACTAAGTTTTTGTTGTTATTTATAAGTAATTATACCTTTAACGAAAATGTAATATGTTTGCTTAGAACATTTTCATCTTCAAGAAACCATAGTAATCTCTCCGGCTTCAATGCGATAAAACATCTATAGGATAGGAATAAATTTCTTGAATTGCACAAAGATAAAAACAGAAAAACCAAATATGTAATTTATTGATAATATTTATGTTAAAAGTCCAAGCGATATATAAAACAAAAGAAACAGAAAAGAAAAAGCATTAAATTCTTCAAATATAATATTGTTATTAATTAACATTGTAAATACAACTTTTTGTAAAAAAAAGGTAATTGCCAGTAATGATTATTGCTCTTTTTTCGTTTATATATTTATTCTATCAAAATGATATCTTTGCGGATTCTAGACTAATTGTAAAAGGATATAAAACACAATAAAAATGTTAGGAGACTTAATGGGCAACATGGAAGAAAAACAGCTTGAAATGAAGAAAAAACTTCAAGCGATTACTCTTTCTGAAACACTGGAAGGAATTACTATTACTGGTAATGGTGCTAGAGAAATAGTCAATATCTCGATTGATGAAAAATATCAAACGCCAGAAAAAAAAGAAGAACTCGAAGATCTTCTCTTAGTGGCTATCAATAATCTTCTAGCAAAGATTGGAGAAGAAGAAGCAAAAGAATCTCAAAGTATGATTAGTCAAATGCTACCTCCTGGAATGGCGGGAATGTTTGGAGGTTAATTACTTAACATTGTAGTGTTTCTAAAAATTATATTTATTGGGGTATTTGCTAAACCGCTAGAATTGCGGAATCGCTTTATGATGTTATCCTAAGAAAAGTATCATTATCTACCTTTCTTAGAAAACAATAAGATTCAGATGTACTTTTTCAGTTTTAATTTTAGTTAATTTTTTAATTTAGATATGCATATTAATTCAAAGTATATATTTATAGCTAGCATATTATTGCTCAGCTTTATATCTAATACCGCGCAAAGTCAGACATCACAGTATACATTCGACGACTGTACATTTGTTGATCAAGCTGGCATACTGCCTGCAGCTGTTCCTACTTCTGATCCAAGTTGTGATTGTGGACTTACAGCTGACGGATTGTACTTTGACGGAAATAATGACAACTTAATATTCCCATCCGAGATAGATTCTTTAATGGAACTTGATTTTACAATCAGTTTCTATTTTCGATTTGATCAAGTAACGTCTAGAACTGACATACTATCTGTACGATCAGAATGCGCACTAGATTCTTTTATGGCAGTGACTTATAATCCTGCAAATAATGAAATTGGTTTCGAATTGGGACAGAATATAGGTAATATCGAAACTGAAAATGTTGAATTAGATCAATCTGTATGCTGGCATAGGATAGTAATCACAAAATCAGAATTGTTCTACAGTATGTATTTAGATGATGCTCTTGCGTTTACAATTCTGTCAGATGGAATTGCAAATTTTGATAAAAATGCTAGATTGAGTTTTAACAATAGTCCTTGTTTGGCTGTCAATATAGATCGATTCAATGGCTGGATAGATGAATTTGTCTTTTATCAAAGAGCACTATCGGCAACTGAAATAGTAGCGAACTCATTAAATCCAGATCAAATAACAACAAATGATACTACTATTATAGCTGGATCACCGGTAGACATTAATGTAGGTGCTTCGTGTGCAACTAATTTTACATGGACTCCTGATACTGATCTTGATGATGCCACTATTCTTAATCCTACTGCGACACCCGAAGTCACCACTAGCTATGCATTAAACATTGAAAATGCTGGCAACTGTAATACAACTGACCTGATCCAGATCAATGTAATAGATCCTAATGAACTTGATTGTGCTAACTTATTATTACCAAACGCTTTTACTCCGAATAATGATCAGCTAAATGACAGATTTGGTATAAGTAATCTATTCTTAATAAGTCAATTGGAATATTTTGAGATATATGATAGATGGGGAGGTAAAATGTGGACCACGACCAGCAAAAATGATACTTGGGACGGAACATTTGATGGGCAAGCTGTTAATCCAGGAATGTATATCTATAAAGTAAAGTATACTTGTTCTGGTGAAGAATTTGTCAAAGTGGATAACTTTTCTGTCTTAAGATAATTACAAATTCCTTTGTTATCTTTGATCTTATGTCTACAACTTTTAAAAACATATTTTTACTCGTAATTCTCATCTCTTTGTGTTTTATGATAAAATGCAAACTAGATGCTGATAAAGACGTATCTAAAAAGCAAGAGACATCTCTTACTTCTACTCCCAAAGATCAACAAGAAACTAAAGTAGAATCCAATCAAACACAGAGCGATCTACAATCGCATGAAGAAATAAGCCAAAAATTAGATTCGAATAAAGCAGAAGATTCATACGAAAAAGAAAAAAAATCTACTTCGCTAGAATCTGAAGCAAAAAAAGATATTCCACCAGTAGTAAAGAAAAAAAAGAAACCAACTAAAAAAACACCCAAACCCAAAGCACAAATAGAATTTGAAGAAATGATCTGGGATTTTGGCGAAATAACAGAAGGAGATATTGTCAAAAAGAAATTTAAATTTAGTAACACTGGTAAGGCTCCGCTACAAATAATCGGTGCAGATGCCTCATGTGGATGTGCTAGACCAATCGTTCCTTTCCTTGATATAGCACCAGGTGAGTCTAGTGAGATAGGTGTCACATACAACAGTGTCAACAAAGATGGTGTTCAAAATCCAGAAATCATCATTGAATCTAATACCTATCCAAAAAACAATGTTCTCAAACTTACAGGTACAGTTAAACCTAAGCCAAAAGACAAGGAAAAAACAAAAGCAGATTCAATAGAGGTTAAGCAGGATACTACTGAAAAAAATTAAGTGCCATTTTTAATCTTAGAAAATATATGCTAGTATTATATACGTAATTGCACCTACAACAAGAGTAAATCCTACTGCGTATCTATAGTTTAACCAATAGTTAGTATCACTAGAATCTCGGCTTACACTAACACCATCTTGAATTCCATTGAACAAAGATTTAAACTTCATACTCTTTCGAGGCGAATCTCCAGACAACTTATTTTTTGTTGGTAACATTATATCTTTCCTGTCTCCCATAGCTAATTGATTTGATGTATTAGGAATATAAGGGGCAATTGATAGATTATGTAGCTCTAATTCGATAATAAATGAAAGAAACTCGATGAACGACTATAATTCTTAAGAATTTATAAGCCCAGCCTTAAGTTTTTATATTAAAACATAACCGATGATTTCCCGATCTACCTAAGATCAATTAAAATCTAGAATGCTTTGACTCAACAAATAAAAAATCTTTCAAGACTACTGGGCAACTTGCTTACTGACTCATCCAACTTCCATAACATCACAGATCTTTTCTCATCAAGTGATGCAGTAACTACATCCATAATCTCCTTATAACTCTTCCATTCTACTTCATAATGTGGAATATGCAACCATTCTGACTTTGTCGGACGGTAATAAGAATAACTCTTGAATTCTTCCAATTGCACTTGACTTCTTGTCACCCAATATCCAGCTAGACAATCCTTATTAAGATTTTCAATATCGAAAGACCTATCATCATATGGAACAAAAATATGAGCATAAAAAGCGACCATCTGATTTATGTTGCTTATGTCTAATCCGAGTTCTTTTAAAACGACTTTGCCAGGCTTCGAATATAACAATGGCATCTGCTTATCTCTTGTCTTATTCAATTTATAAGCGAAAGCGTCTTTTCTATTAGGTCCGACGATTTGATGAATTGGTTCAGAAACAGATTTATCAAGAATATAAAATTTATAGGTTAGTTCTATGTGCAGTACCACCTTTGTCTCCACATTTTGAATAATGAAATCTAACTCGCCCAATGTACGTTTACCATCTATCAGTTGTATAGAATGAGCTATCACTTCAAACTCCGAGCAAGCATTCAGCAATTGTAGATAGACAAATTCAGCCTGATGTCCAAGTCTTCTATCTCTTGGTACTAGAGGTAAATCAGAAAAATCAATTGACGAAATGGGTAGCTTAAACTGAGTCATGCCAAACGCACTCCCATTCCAAATGAGTTGTGAATTCAAAAATCCATGATATGCTTTGTCCATTAGGGAAATTCAATACGCTAACTAGTAACTACAATATAATAAAAAAGGGACATCAAATTAATTGACATCCCTTATATATTTCCTAAGAAAATTTCACAACTTATTCAGCTGCTTCCTCTTCTTCTTCGATCATCATTACAGGTTCTGGCTTCTTGACAGTTACGATCATGTTTTTGAATTTCTTGTGACCTGTTCCTGCAGGTATATTCTTTCCTACAATTACGTTCTCTTTCAATCCAGTCAAGTAATCAACTTTTGCTCCAATCGCTGCAGTACTAAGTACCTTAGTTGTCTCTTGGAACGATGCCGCTGAAATCCAACTATACACACCCAATGATGCTCTAGTAATTCCTTGTAGTAATGTAGTAGAGGTTGCAGATACCGCGTCTCTTGCTGATGCAGTCTTAGCATCGTTTCTCTTCAAAGATGAATTTTCTTCTCTCAGTTCTCTAACGCTTACAAGTTGTCCAACTTTTAAAGTTTCAGAACCTCCAGCATCTTCAATGACTTTCTTGTCATAGATCCAATCATTCTGCTCCATGAAGTCTACTCTCTCCACTGCCTCACCTTCTAAGAAAGAAGTATCACCAGCATCTACGATCTGTACTCTTCTCATCATCTGTCTCACTATCACCTCGATATGCTTATCATTAATCGAAATACCTTGCGATCGATATACTTCTTGTACACCATTAACTAAGTAAGATTGCACTGCAAATGGCCCTCTAATATTTAAGATATCAAAAGGAGAAGTTGCACCATCAGACATTTGAGATCCAGCTCTTACGAAATCTCCTTCTTGAACTAAAATGTGCTTAGAAAGACCTACTAAGTATTTCTTTTTCTGCCCAGTCTTCTCGTCTTCGATGAAAATCTCTCTATTTCCTCTTTTAATCTTACCGAACGAGACAATACCATCTATCTCTGCAGTTGTTGCAGGATTTGAAGGATTTCTCGCCTCGAACAATTCTGTTACTCTCGGAAGACCACCCGTAATATCTTGTACACCTCCTAGCTTTCTAGGGATCTTTACGATTGTTTGTCCAGGTTTTACATCATCTCCATCTTCAATTGAGATATATGCTCCCACTGGAAGGTTGTAGCTCTTAAGCTCATCACCACCCGGAGTTACGATCTTAATTGTAGGGATCTTCTTTTTATTTTTAGATTCAATTACTACTTTCTCAGCATATCCAGTTTGTTCATCTCTTTCCACACGGAAAGTTTGTCCTTCCTCTACTGCATCGAATTGAGCAATACCACCATCCTCAGCAATGATTACCGCGTTAAATGGATCCCACTGACATACGATTTCACCCTTTGAGATCTTAGCTTTATCTTTAACAAATAATTCTGACCCATAAGGAATATATAGAGTTGTAAATAGTTTTCCTGTTTCTGGGTCTTTTACACGAACTTCCCCAGATCTTGATACTACAACATTCTTTTTAGTATCCTTATCTTTTACAGTTTTTACATTATCAAATTCGATTACGGCATCAAATTTTGACTCTAAACTAGACTCCTGTTTCGATACAGATGCGATACCCCCTACGTGGAAGGTTCTCAAAGTCAACTGTGTACCTGGCTCACCAATACTCTGTGCAGCAATAATACCTACAGCATCTCCAGTCTCGGCAATTCTACCAGAAGCAAGATTTTTTCCGTAACATTTACGACATACACCAGATTTAGTTTCACAAGTAAGTACAGATCTGATTGTCACCATTTCTACACCAGCTTCTTCGATTTTCACAGAAATCGCAGGAGTAATGTATTCTGCAGCTTCTACAAGAACCTCGTCTGTTACTGGATCAAGAACTGTATGTAATGAATATCTTCCTTCTATTCTAGCTGATAGTTTTTGTACGACTGTATCATTGTCTTTCAATGCTAGTGTATCGATTCCTCTCAATGTATCACAATCATCTTCCATGATGATTACATCCTGAGATACATCAACCAATCTTCTTGTAAGATAACCTGCATCGGCAGTCTTCAAAGCAGTATCGGCAAGACCTTTTCTCGCACCGTGCGTAGAGATAAAGTACTCAAGTACTGAAAGCCCATCAAGGAAATTAGAAAGAATCGGATTTTCGATAATCGCACCACCTGTATCACCAGATCTTCTTGGTTTAGCCATCAATCCTCTCAGACCACATAGCTGCTTAATCTGTTGTTTTGATCCCCTGGCTCCAGAATCAAGCATCATATACACAGAGTTAAATCCACCCTTATGTTCAGCTAATTCCTTCATCAAGTTTTCAGTAATTGTAGTATCGGCTTTTGTCCAAGTATCAATTACTTTGTTGTATCTCTCATTACCAGTAATAAGACCCATATTGTAATTTTCCCAAACTTCGTCTACCTCATCTTGAGCTTCGATTAGTGTTTGTTCTTTTACAGTAGGATTGATCAAATCTCCAAGGTTAAACGAAAGTCCACCTTTGAATGACCAATAGAAACCCATATCCTTAATAAGATCAAGGAATGCCGCAGTAATAGAGAAGTCTGTTCTGGTAATAATTCCAGAGATTACTTTCTTCAAGTTCTTCTTCGTAAGAAGTTCATTAATGAAAGGTACCATTTCAGGAGTCGCTTCATTGAATAATACTCTACCTACTGTCGTTTCTATTCTTCCAATAACTAAGTCACCATTCTCATCTTCTACTCTACCTTTTGTAACTATAGGAGCATGAAGATCAACTGCACCTTCACTATATGCTATGATAACCTCCTCAGAAGAGTAAAATTTCATATTAGCACCTTTGGTTGGTGTATTAGGATCAGCAACTTTAGTCAAATAATAAAGACCCAATACCATATCCTGTGAAGGAAGTAGAATTGGAGATCCATCCTGAGGATTCAACATGTTGTGTGCTGAAAGCATCAACATCTGAGTCTCAAGAATCGCAGCGTGACTCAATGGAACGTGAACGGCCATCTGATCACCATCAAAATCGGCATTGAAGGCACCACATACAAGTGGGTGAAGCTGAATCGCTTTTCCTTCTACCAATGTTGGCTGGAATGCTTGGATCGAAAGTCTGTGAAGTGTCGGGGCTCTGTTAAGCATAATTGGGTGTCCTTTAAGGATATTTTCCAATATTTCCCAGATCACAGGATCCTTTCTATCTACTAATTTCTTCGCTGACTTTACAGTCTTCACGATTCCTCTCTCGATCAATTTCCTGATCACAAAAGGTTTGAAAAGCTCTGCTGCCATACCTTTTGGAAGTCCGCATTCATGGATTGCCAAAGTAGGTCCTACAACAATTACAGATCTACCAGAATAATCTACCCTTTTTCCAAGTAAATTCTGTCTGAAACGACCTTGCTTTCCTTTCAATATATCAGAAAGAGACTTCAATGCTCTACCACCTTCCGCTTTTACAGCATTAGATTTTCTAGAGTTATCAAATAGAGAATCTACAGCCTCTTGAAGCATTCTTTTCTCATTTCTGAGGATTACTTCAGGAGCTTTGATCTCTAATAGTCTCTTTAATCTATTGTTTCTAATGATTACTCTTCTGTATAAATCGTTCAAATCAGAAGATGCAAATCTACCACCATCTAGAGGTACTAATGGTCTCAATTCTGGTGGTATTACTGGAAGGTACTGAATCACAGCCCATTCTGGTCTGTTTTCGATTCTAGATTGACCTTCTCTGAATGCTTCTACAACTCTTAGCCTCTTAAGTGCTTCTGATTTTCTCTGTTGAGAAGTTTCATTTGCAGCTTGATGTCTAAGATCGTATGATAACTGATCAAGTTCTAATCTTTCGAGTAGTGCTTTTACAGCTTCTGCACCCATCAGTGCAATAAATTTAGTTGGATCGTTATCTTCCAACTGTTGGTTTTCTTGCGGTAATGTGTCTAACACTTCGAAGTATTCCTCCTCAGTTAAAAGATCCATTTTCGCTAATTCCCCTTCTTTTGCACCTGGTTGTACTACAACATATCTTTCGTAGTAAATGATTGTTTCTAATTTCTTAGAAGACAATCCCAACAGGTAACCTATCTTATTAGGTAATGATTTGAAAAACCAAATGTGAACAACAGGTACAACTAATTTAATGTGTCCCATTCTCTCTCTTCTTACCTTTTTCTCAGTAACCTCTACACCACATCTATCACATACAATACCTTTATATCTGATACGCTTGTACTTACCACAGTAACACTCGTAATCTTTAACAGGTCCAAAGATCCTTTCACAAAAGAGACCGTCTCTTTCTGGCTTATAAGATCTATAGTTAATCGTTTCTGGCTTTAAAACCTCACCAAACGATCTTTCAAGGATATCATCCGGAGAACACAAACTAATTGTGATTGTGTTAAACGGCTTCCTTGCATCAACATTCTTTTTAAATGGCATAATTCCCTATTTATATTGTTTCTGGGATTTTGGCAGTACCTCCATCCCTAAGAATATTAAAAGTTATTCTGTAGAGCTTCCTCTACATACTTTCTAGACTTCTGTCTAAAAAGTAATTAGTCAAATTTCACATCAAGTGCTAAACCTCTAAGCTCATGCACCAATACGTTAAATGACTCTGGTATACTTGGCTCAGGAAGGTTTTCACCTTTTACAATAGCCTCGTATGCTTTCGCTCTACCGATGATATCATCAGACTTGATCGTCAATAATTCTCTCAAGACATTTGATGCACCGTATGCTTCTAATGCCCATACTTCCATCTCACCAAATCTCTGTCCACCAAACTGGGCTTTACCACCTAATGGCTGTTGAGTAATCAATGAGTAAGGTCCTATAGATCTTGCATGCATCTTATCATCTACCATGTGAGATAACTTAAGCATGTAGATAACACCTACCGTTGCTTGCTGGTGGAATTTATCTCCAGTTTCTCCATCATGTAAGTAAGTCTGACCCAGTGATGGTAAATCTGCTTTCACACATTCTGCATCAATCTCAGCCATACTCGCTCCATCAAAAATCGGAGTAGCATACTTAACGCCCATTTTCTTTCCTGCCCATCCAAGTACAGTTTCGAAGATTTGGCCTAAGTTCATTCTAGAAGGTACACCAAGTGGATTCAATACGATATCTACTGGAGTTCCATCATCAAGGAATGGCATATCTTCTTCTCTTACGATTCTAGATACGATACCTTTATTTCCATGTCTTCCGGCAAGCTTATCACCTACTTTCAGTTTTCTTTTCTTAGCCATGTAAACTTTTGCAAGTTTCAATACACCAGCTGGAAGCTCATCTCCAATAGAAATATTGAACTTCTCTCTTTTGTACTTACCTACTTCTTCGTTTACCTTAATATTATAGTTGTGAAGTAATCTTGCAATACTTCCATTCAAGCCAGCATCCGTAGTCCATCCAGTATAATCTACTTGACTATAATCTAAATCCTTAAGATCTTTGATTGCAAATTTCTTACCCTTAGATATCAACTCTTCATTATAGATACTTCTTACACCTTGTGAAGTTTTACCTTTTATTAAAAGCATCAACTTATCTACTAAGATTGTCTTGAGCTCGTTGATAGCAATTGCGTGCTTATCTTCTAACTTAGAAAGTAATTCTTTCTCCTGAACTTTCTGGAATTTATCCTTTTTAGCTCTAGCAAATAATCTCTTTCCAATGATTACACCTTTAGTTGATGGTGGTGCTTTCAATGAAGCATCTTTCACATCACCAGCTTTATCACCAAATATCGCTCTCAATAATTTTTCTTCAGGAGTAGGGTCAGACTCTCCTTTTGGAGTAATCTTACCAATGATAATATCACCTTCACTTACCCAAGCTCCAACTCTAATAATACCATTCTCATCCAAGTCTTTGGTAGCCTCTTCTGATACGTTTGGTATATCATTAGTCAACTCTTCCTCACCTAGTTTAGTGTCTCTAATATCAATATCATAGTTTTCTATGTGAAGTGAAGTAAATACATCTTCTTTTACAACTCTTTCTGAAAGTACAATCGCATCCTCAAAGTTATAACCTTTCCAAGGCATGAAGGCTACCATTAGGTTTTGACCCAATGCTAATTCTCCTTGCTCAGTTGCATATCCATCACAAAGAAGAGATCCTTTTGTTACTCTCTTTCCTTTAGATACAATCGGCTTCAAGTTGATACTCGTACCTTGATTCGTTCTTCTGAACTTAGTAAGATTATATGTCTTCGTATTATCTTCGAAAGAAACTAACTGCTCTTCTTCTGTTCTATCATATCTAATTACAATTTTACTTGCATCTACATATTCTACTACACCATCGCCCTCTGCGTTGATCAACATTCTAGAATCCTCAGCAACTTGTTTTTCGATACCAGTACCTACAATCGGAGATCTCGGCTTTACACACGGTACAGCCTGACGTTGCATGTTAGATCCCATCAAGGCTCTATTGGCATCATCATTCTCCAAGAACGGAATCAAAGAAGCAGAAACACCTACAATTTGGTTCGGTGCTACATCCATATACTCAATATCCTTCGGCTCAAGAACAGGGAAATCACCGTGCTCTCTAGCTTTAATTTGATCAGTTAGGAATGCTCCTGTCTCATCTACCTCAGTATTTGCCTGGGCGATTTTCTTAAAATCTTCACCTTCAGCTGATAGGTACTCCATTTCGTTATCGAAATTAAGCTTACCATCTTCAACCTTTCTATATGGAGTCTCTAAGAATCCCATTTTATTGACTTTCGCCAATACACAAAGTGTAGAGATCAATCCAATGTTAGGTCCCTCCGGTGTCTCAATAGTACAAAGACGGCCGTAATGAGAATAGTGAACGTCTCTTACTTCGAAACCTGCTCTCTCTCTCGAAAGTCCTCCTGGTCCTAAAGCAGAAATTCTTCTTTTGTGTGTAATCTCTGAAAGTGGATTCGTTTGATCCAAAAATTGAGATAGCTGTGATGTACCGAAGAAAGAGTTAATTACAGAAGATAATGTTCTTGCATTAATCAAATCGATCGGCGTAAAAACTTCATTATCTCTTACATTCATTCTTTCTCTGATCGTTCTTGCCATTCTTGCAAGACCTACACCAAATTGAGCGTATAATTGCTCTCCAACAGTTCTAATTCTTCTGTTAGAAAGATGATCAATATCATCAAGTTCAGCTTTCTGATTGATCAGACTTACTAAGTATTTTACAATAGCGATGATATCTTCCTTAGTCAATACCAACGTTTCACCATCAACACCAGCGTCTAATTTTCTATTGATTTTATATCTACCTACTTCTCCAAGATTATATCTCTTATCTGAGAAGAATAGTTTATCAATTATACCTCTTGCAGTATCCTCATCTGGTGGATCTGTACCTCTCAATTGTCTGTAAATCTGAGTTACAGCTTCAATCTCAGAAGATGAAGGATCTTTCTGAAGTGTATTGTATATAATTGTGTAATCTTCGTCTAAATCTTCTTTCTGAAGGATTACTTTTTCTGTATTTGATTCAAGGACTAATTCGATATTGTCCTCATCGAGAATCACATCTCTTTCTAGGATGATCTCATTTCTCTCGATTGTTACTAACTCACCAGTATCTTCATCTACAAAATCTTCTGTCCATTTCTTAAGAACTCTTGCGGCTAGCTTCCTTCCTACAGCTTTTTTGAGCGTCTTCTTATCTGCATCGAATTCCTCAGCAAGGTCGAAAATGTTCAAGATTTCTCTATCAGAATCATATCCGATAGCTCTCAATAATGTAGTAACAGGGAATTTTTTCTTTCTGTCAATGTAAGCATACATTACAGAGTTAATATCAGTTGCAAATTCCATCCAAGCACCTTTGAAAGGTATTACTCTTGCAGAGTAAATCTTAGTACCATTAGGGTGAAAGTTTTGGCTGAAAAATACACCAGGAGATCTGTGTAGTTGAGATACTACAACTCTCTCAGCTCCATTCACAACGAATGTCCCTCTAGGAGTCATGTAAGGTATATTACCTAAAAATACATCTTGCACGATAGTTTGGAAATCTACGTGTTCCTCATCGTTACAAGACAATCTAAGCTTTGCTTTTAGAGGGACACTGTATGTCAATCCTCTTTGCATACACTCTTCGATGCTATATCTTGGTGGATCTACAAAATAATCTAAAAATTCTAATACGAAGATATTTCTCGCATCAGTAATAGGGAAGTTTTCTTGGAAAACTCTAAATAATCCTTCATTTCCTCTATTCTCAGGTGTTGTTTCTAATTGAAAGAACTCCTTGAAAGATTTTAATTGGATTTCGAGTAAATCTGGATAATTATCTTCCAATTTCATTTTACCGAAATTGTGTCTTAATGCTCCAGCATTGGTAACTATGTCGTTAGATGCCATCCGATTGCGTTTAAAAATGAGTTACAGGGATACCTAAAGTACCACCCAAATAAATTTGCAAAACGATTTTAAAAATCGATACATTCACTATTGGATAGCCAGAATAAATCTGGTATCACTGTAAAATTTCTTTGGTCTTATGCATGAATGTAAACACAAGAATATTTCGAAATTCTACAGAAAAAACAACAATAGGCTTAACCCATACCTTCGTATGGGTTAAGCCTTTAATGTTATATTATATTTGACTGTTATGTTCTGTCATTAAAGTTGTCTGGATAATAGAATTACTTTAATTCTACATCAGCACCAGCACCTTCAAGAGCTGCTTTGATTGACTCAGCCTCAGCTTTATCAACACCTTCTTTGATTACTGCAGGAGCTGAATCAACTAATTCTTTAGCTTCTTTCAAACCTACACCTAGAAGATTTTTTACTTCTTTTACTACACCTAACTTCGCTGCTCCAGCAGAGTTCAACATAATATCAAAAGCTGTCTTTTCTTCAGCTGCAGCTTCTCCGCCACCTGCTCCACCTGCTGCTACTGCTACTGCCGCTGCTGCTGGTTCGATTCCGTATTCGTCCTTTAGGATAGTAGCTAGTTCACTAACTTCTTTTACTGTAAGGTTTACTAATTTTTCTGCAAAGTCTTTTAAGTCTGCCATTTTAAATGGATTTTAATTTTTAATAATTACAATTTAATACTAGGTGAAATGAGTCCGCGTGGAAGCTGCTTTCCCAATTCGTTGGTTTCTTATCCTCTTTCTTCGAGAGTCTTAAGAATACCTGCAATCGTACCACCACTACTCTTAAGAGCAGAGATAACATTTTTCGCAGGTGATTGTAACAATCCTATAATCTCACCTACTAATTCATCTTTAGATTTCAGAGTAGATAATATATCTAATTGATCATCTCCTAAGAAGATGTCGCTATCAATGTAAGCCGCTTTTAATACTGGCTTTTCGAAACTCTTTCTGAATTCCTTGATAACTTTTGCTGGTGCATTACCAGTATCCGCAAAGAATACTGTAGTTGGTCCTGCTAGCGCACTATATAGTGGCTCAAAACCTTCTGCCATGTCACCTGTTGATTCCATTGCTTTTTGAGCAAGTGTATTTTTTACAACTTGTACTTCAATACCTTTCTCAAAGCATGTACTTCTGAGCTTATTTATTTGCTCTACTGTAAGTGAAGAAGAGTCTGCAAAGTAAAAATATTGGCTTTCGCTAAATTTTACTTTTAGGTCCTCTATCACTTGAGATTTTTCTGATCTTGTCATTTCAGCTTATTTTTAGAAAAAGGTTACTCAATAATTGTCTTCGTATCTATCTTGATTCCTGGGCTCATAGTCGAAGCTGCGGTCACAGATTTCATATAGATACCTTTTGCAGTTGCAGGTTTCATTCTATTAATTGTACCAAGAAGTTCTTGCGCATTCTCAGCTAATTTCTCAGCTGTAAATGACACTCTACCAATTGATGAATGAATGATACCATACTTATCTACTCTGAAGGCAATTTTACCTCCTTTAACGTCCTGTACAGCAGCTCCTACATTGGGAGTTACAGTACCAGTCTTTGGGTTTGGCATAAGACCTCTAGGTCCTAAAATTCTACCAACTCTACCGACTTGCGCCATTGTGTTTGGCATTGCAATGATTACATCTACATCAGTCCATCCTTTTTGGATTTTCTGGATATATTCATCTAATCCTGCATAATCAGCACCAGCGTCTAGCGCTTCTTGCTCTTTATCAGGCGTACACAATACCAATACTGTTTTTGATTTTCCAGTCCCATTTGGCAATGTTACTGTTCCTCTGATCGCTTGATCAGCTTTTCTAGGGTCTACTCCTAATCTAATGTGAAGATCTACTGAAGCGTCAAATTTTGTAAGATTTACATCTTTGACAGTTTTCATAGCTTCTACAACAGAATAAAGTTTTTCCGCTTCATATTTGTCAGCGATTGACCTTTTCTTTTTGCTAAGTTTAGCCATATTTAAATGTTTGAGGTATTAACGATAGCCTATTTATAAGAACTACCTCCCTACCAATTAATAATTATCAGTCCTTGGACTAATTAATCTTCTTCTACTGTAGCACCCCAAGGTGGAGTACCGCTCATTGTTAGACCCATGCTTCTTGCAGTACCTGCTATCATCTTCATAGCTGATTCTATTTTGAATGCATTAAGATCTTCCATTTTACTTTCTGCAATTGTTTTTACTTGATCCCATGTTACTGATCCAACTTTTACTCTGTTAGATTCTGGAGATCCTTTTTTCAATTTTGCAGCGTCCATTAATTGTACAGCAGCTGGAGTAGTCTTGATTACGAAATCGAAAGACTTATCTTTATATACTGTAATAATAACTGGAACAACTTGTCCTTGTTTTTCTTGAGTTCTAGCATTGAATCTTTTACAAAATTCCATGATATTCAAACCCTTAGCACCCAACGCAGGACCTACTGGTGGTGATGGATTAGCTTGTCCACCCTTCACCTGCAATTTTACGAAACCTTCTATTTCCTTTGCCATTTCTTGTTATTCTAATCTATTGATAAATGTTGACCGTCTGGGTATTTGTCGATTATTTCAGGGAAGCTTGAAACAGAAATTCTTCAAATACTTGACTTAATTGGTCTATGTTTGTTTTTCAACTTGCATGAAGTTAAGTTCGACTTCAGTTCCACGACCAAATATCTTTACTATAACTGTCAGCTTTTTCTTTTCATCATTTACTTCCTTGACATCTCCTACGAAGTCATTGAAAGGTCCATCTATTATTTTTATCGTTTCTCCTACTAAGAATGGTTCTATCATTGCTTCTACAGAACCTTGAGAATCATCTACTTTACCAAGCATTCTGTTTGCTTCAGATTGTTGCATTGGAATAGGCTTATTTCTACCTAAAAAGTGAATCACATTGGTCATATTAGACAAAGTCTGTATAATCTCACCAGAAAACTTGGAAGGATATGCCTCAACTAAGATATAACCAGGGAGAATGTTTCGATCCATGATCACTTTTTTACCAGCTCTGATCTTATAAACTTTCTCTGTAGGTACAAGGATATGGGTAACAAAATCACCCCATCCACTCCTTTGAATCTCAAGCTCCATGCGTTCCTTGATCTTCTTTTCTTTACCACTGATTACTCTCAAAGAGTACCATCTTTTTTCCTCTTCCATGATTATCTCCTATTAACCGCCAGCTAGCGAATAAATAAATTTCAATGACTGATTAGACACTGTGTCAAGTCCAAAGACAACCAATGCAAAAATTATCGAAGCAACAATAACCAATACAGCATTTGATGTCAGATCCGACCAAGTAGGCCAAGTCACATTATGTACTAATTCGTTATAGCTTTCTTTAATATATAAGAAAAAATCATTCATGTTATATATATTTATAAAATCCCTTAATTACAATAAACATAGAGATTCTAGATAAAACCTATTTGGCAGGGGAGACAGGACTCGAACCTGCAACTTGCGGTTTTGGAGACCGCTGCTCTGCCAATTGAACTACTCCCCTATCTGATTGAATATTTACAATTCGAAAACAAACAATGTTATCAAATGATATATATTCAATCAAAGTATAAAGTGAAACATATATTAGTTTATTTAATACAACATTCCACAATATGAAAAATTAAGCACCCGATAATCGAGTGCTTAATTTATATTCAAAGCTTAATATATCTATAAAAGATAGTCAGCTATTAATCAAGAATTTCAGTTACTTGACCTGCACCTACGGTTCTTCCACCTTCTCTAATTGCAAATCTAAGTCCTTTATCCATGGCAATAGGATTGATAAGTTTCACCTCAAGTGTAACGTTATCACCTGGCATTACCATTTCTACTCCACCTGGAAGAGATACATCACCTGTTACATCAGTAGTTCTGAAGTAAAACTGTGGTCTATATCCGTTGAAAAATGGAGTATGACGTCCACCTTCATCTTTTCCTAATACATATACTTCACATTTGAAGTGAGAGTGAGGTGTTACAGAACCTGGCTTACAGATTACCATTCCTCTTTTGATATCAGTTTTTTCAATACCTCTAAGAAGTAGACCAGCATTATCACCAGCTTCTCCTCTATCAAGTATCTTTCTAAACATCTCAACTCCTGTACATGTAGAAGTCAATGGTTTAGCATCTGCTGCTTGCATACCGATGATCTCAACTGGATCAGCTGTATTGATTACACCTCTTTCGATTCTACCTGTAGCAACTGTTCCTCTACCTGTGATAGAAAATACATCTTCAATAGGCATTAAGAAAGGCATATCTACATCTCTTACTGGCTCAGGAATATCAGCATCAACAGCGGCCATCAATTCTTTGATTTGCTCAGCTGCAGCAGCATCTCCTTCAAGCGCTTTAAGTGCAGAACCTTGGATTATTGATGCATTGTCTCCATCAAATTTGTACTGATCAAGAAGCTCTCTAACTTCCATCTCTACTAGTTCTAGCATTTCAGGATCATCTACAAGATCCACTTTATTCATAAATACTACGATCTGAGGTACACCTACTTGTCTACAAAGTAAGATGTGCTCTCTTGTTTGAGGCATAGGACCATCTGTAGCCGCAACTACTAGTATAGCACCATCCATCTGAGCTGCACCCGTTACCATGTTTTTTACGTAATCTGCGTGACCAGGACAATCTACGTGAGCGTAGTGTCTGTTCTCAGTTTCGTACTCAACGTGAGCAGTGTTGATTGTAATACCTCTTTCTTTTTCTTCTGGAGCTGAATCGATTGAGTCATAACTCATCTTTTCTGATCCTGTTGCCTCAGACAATACGTAAGTGATTGCTGCGGTTAGTGTTGTTTTACCATGATCCACGTGGCCGATCGTACCGACATTGACGTGAGGCTTGGTCCGTTGAAAAGTTTCTTTAGCCATTGGATAACTGTTTAATAAAAATTATAAAAATTGTTTAAAAATATTCTTCTTCTTGGTTTTTGTTGAGCCGATGAAGGGAATTGAACCCCCGACCCCGTCCTTACCATGGACGTGCTCTACCCCTGAGCTACATCGGCTAATAACAAATTAGCTATTGTAGCTCACAGACATTGCAAAATCTATGAGCGGGAGACGAGACTCGAACCCGCGACCCTCAGCTTGGAAGGCTGATGCTCTACCAACTGAGCTACTCCCGCTTATTTAATTTACCCTTTGTGAATGTGTGGGGGTGGTAGGATTCGAACCTACTCAGCCGAAGCACAGGATTTACAGTCCTGCCCACCTCTCCCACTGTGGCGCACCCCCATACTTTTATTCACAAAAAAGTGAGCCGATGGAGGGATTCGAACCCCCGACCCGCTGATTACAAATCAGCTGCTCTGGCCAACTGAGCTACATCGGCAAATACATTATTTCAAGCTATATATCAGATCCTTATCTGAAAAGCGTTGCAAAAGTAATACAATTATTTTAATTGGGAAACATTTTTTTCAAAAAAGGTTAACAAATTTGAATTTAATTTTCAATTAAACTTTTCTAATCTGTCTCCACAAAATAAAAAGAGCCATCAACTATAGTTTTACCTATATTTGATAGCTCTAATTTGTTTTTTACCTAATTATTAGGCAGTCTATATTTTAAATCAATTAGACATTTTTTCTTTATATTTTTTTAACTGTCTTCCAAGACTTGTTGTGCACTCATCCATAGCCCCTTCAAAGGTCTTATCCTCAGCCTTAGAAACTAAGACTTTGCCAGGTACAGATAATGTGACCTCAACCACCTTGTCTTTTACTTGTCCGGAATTCTCTAACTTTAGATATACTGTGCTATTCGTAATTCGGTTAAAATACTTATTTAATTTATTTAGTTTGGCTTCAATAAAACCTTTCAACTTATCATCCGCACTGAATCCTACATTATTAATAGTTACACTCATATAGTTATTGATTTTGATTATAACTACAAAATAAGCTTAATGCTTGAATAAAACAAATCGATTTTTTGGCAAATACTATAATATCTATCTATCAAATTGAACCTAAGCGATTTATAGATTCTAATATATTTTTAGTTCTACTCACCTAAAGGATGAGCTCTTTTATACTCCTTCTTTAGTCTCTCAATAGAATTATGTGTATACACTTGAGTAGCGGCTAAACTAGCATGACCTAATAAATCTTTTACTGCATTAAGCTCTGCCCCATTAGAAGAGAGGTGTGTAGCAAATGTATGCCTTAATACATGAGGACTCGTTTTCTCCGAAGCATTTATAGCCTTAAGCTTCTTACTAACTATATTAAAAATCAATTTTGGATAGATCTTCTTTCCTTTATCCGTCACAAATACAAAATCGTGATCAAGGTTTCCAAATTTATCAAACAATGCCTCCTTATACACTTTAAACTTCATTAGAAATGAAGAAGAAATTGGACATCTTCTTTCTTTATTCCCCTTTCCGATTACCTTAATTTCTAACCTCGCTGAATTAATATCTAAAAAGGTAAGATTTTGTAATTCGCTACGTCTAATGCCAGTAAGATATAATAACTCGATTATCAGATTATTTCTAAGTTCTGAAAATGCTTTCTCTCCTAGCTCCGATTCTATTAGGTAGTCCATCTTTTTTTGTGGAACAAAAGAAGGTAAGCGTTTCGGTTTTTTTAGAGATTGAACCTTAGCCATAGGATTAGATGACACGAGATCCTTTCTTCGTAAATATTTATAAAATGATTTTAGCGCAGATATCTTTCTGTTGATACTTACATTGGAAACACCTTCAGACTTTAACTGGACTATCCATGATCTTATCATTAAATGATTTACTGAATCGATCCGCTCAATTTCATACTGCTCCTTAGAATAGTCTAGGAAAGACTGAATGTCATTTTGATAAGACACTACAGTATTTGGCGATCGTTTTTTGATCACAGAAATATATTCAAGAAAATCAGATAGTGGCGCTTTCATATTATCGTATAAAGTAATATGTACAATAATCATACCCCATTCATACCCTATTACTTACATTTAGAAGGATTACGGTTCTCAAACCCAATATTTAAAAAGAACTCTAATATAAAATGAGTGGATTATAAACGCTTTTATACCACACTCATTTCTAATGCGAAAATCCCAATAACTTGTAAGCCATATCAATCTATTGATTTGGTATGTTTTAAAACATAGACACGCGCAGGATTATTATTTTCAGTGGCAACTAATACATAACTGTTACTTCCTTTATGGTATATTTTTGTCATTGATTTAAAATTTCCATTCATATCTAATCCAGTAATGTTCTCATCTGCCGATGATAAGTTTCCATTTGCGTCACTTAACAAGATTAGCCCTCTACCCCCATCCAAACGCGGAGTCTCTACCTCTGTATCATAGATATTGCCATTCAGAATAATGTCACTCAGACCATCGTGATTGACGTCCATTATTTCAATATCTAAGACGGGAGAAATTTGTGCCAATTTAGGGAGTTTAATCACATCAAATCCATCATTCTCATTGCTAACTAATGCTATGGATTCCAAAATATTAATATCTCTCAAGTAAGCAGAATCCAACGACTCACCATATATCTCATCAGTAGTAGCCTTTGCAAATAAATCATATGTCTCGAACTTATCTTGAATAAAAGGCATTTGCTGCGACGAACATTCTAATCCTCGCAATGGCACATAATCCTCTTTATACATTTTACTCAGCACGAGGTCCCATGTTCCATTACTATCAAAGTCATGACCGTAAATTTTTAGAGGTTTGTCTGTCGTTGCTTTATATTTAGAGTTAGTTCCCAGATTTCCTACTATGTAATCATCGACATTATCATTATTTAAATCAATGGCTTCTATATCAAACCACAACCCTTTCAGAACTGGAATATTAAAATCATTACTAACATCAGTGAATTTGCCCTTTTCGTTTTTATAGAATCGAATATTTGTCCATTCACCTACCATGATAATATCATCCCAGCCATCATTATCAAAATCTGTGACTAGCATATCATTTATAATGCCATACTCTTCCAAATCTGGAAATACACTCTTAGAATGATCCTCGAAAATTAACTCTTCATTGCTATAGACATGAGAGGACGCGTGAAAAGGATACTTCTGAGCAACATGTCTTTTACATTCAATAATATCAATATCTCCATCATTATCATAATCGATAGTAACTAATTTACTGGTACTTCCTGATGTCAATGGCAAATCTACTGAAGTGAAATTTCCGTCTTTTTGACCAAGTAATAATCTGGACCTGTAATATTCAGATTTATCTATCTCTTCATTACCAGACGCAGGGATTAATAGATCCATGAACCCATTCTTGTCTAAATCAGCAAACGATACCTCTCCCTTTTCTTGAGATCGTAGGCTTGATATTACATCACTTCTATAGTCTATAAAACCCGTGCTCGTTTGGGTATAAATTTTAATTTCATTGTTGGATGAATTAGAAAATATTAAGTCGTCTAGATTATCATTGTTTATGTCTGAAGACGTCACATACGGTCCTAAAGTAGACTGCTTAAATGGCAATAAAATTTCATCTTCGAAATCATCATATTCATTTTCGGTATGGACATAATCGATACCGATGCTCATGGGAAGTATCTCATCAAAATAAGTATCACCCAATTGCACTAATTCCTTGAAAATAGAATTTGAATTATATTTCAAGTAGTGGATTTTATTGACTGTAAGATTATCGACTATACTCTTCTCTCCGTTTGACCAATGAACATAGACTTTCGCGACACTACCAATCTTACCTAATCCTATATAAGCTGCGGCTTCGCTAGAGGATAGATAACCTCTGACAGTGGACAATTCGTAACTTAATATTGTATCACCAGCTAATAATTCTACTTTTTCAATGCCATAAGCAGATTTTGGATCATTTTTTATGGTTATAAAATTATTTACACCAATATCAGCAGCTAAATTTTGATAAATAAATGCTTCATCATCCATGTTATTCACAATAAGATCGTGGTCACCGTCATTGTCTAAATCTGCAATAGCGGCACCATTGGAATAGGAAGGTGGATTATTAGAACTACCCACATCCCAATTAGAAAACTTTAGACCATCTTGATTTTTATAAAAAACATTTTCCAACTTTTCGGTCGGCATTGATGCATATAACTTCTTCTTTATCTCTAACGGTACATTATTTTTGTACTTAACTTTTGCGTCACGGATCTTTGCTTGGAAATCGTTATCTAGAGCATATCTCCTGTAGCCATTAGTGATATGGATATCTTTGAGTCCATCGAAATCAAAATCCTCTATAAGGGCACTCCAGCTCCAGTCGGTACTGGCAACCCCAGCAAACTGCGCTATATTCCGATATGTATTATTATCACTGGCTAGTTGCAGTGAATTAAACATATATTGATGCGGAAATTGCAACCCTTCTACTAACAATTTAAAATTGGTTACATTCATGGATTTCATCAATGTTTTCGCTCTATAATGATCGCCGGCTGCCATATCTAGGACAAAGATATCACTCATGCCATCATTATTTACGTCCGCAATATCCATACCCATGCCATAAAATGACATTTGATTTAAATATTCTTTTATCTCATCCTTGAATCCAGTCCCTTTTTGATTTATTAATAACATATCTGGTAAATAATAATCATTCGATATATAAAGATCTTTCCAACCATCATTATTGAAATCACTGACCTTGATACCTAATCCAAAGGTTGGGTTATCCAGATTTAATTCTTTGGTTCTGTCAACAAAAAATCCACCCTCGTTGATATACATGTGGGATAAGCTAATATATAATTCATTTCTACGTTCGAGATTTAATCTTGTAAAAGAAACTGGATCTAGACCGTAGGCCATACTTTCATTCATGACAAAGCAATCTAAATCACCATCTCGATCAAAATCAAAAAATACAGCTTGCGTACTTATTCCTCTATCCGCTAGACCATATTCCTCCGCGGCCTCCCGAAATGTGTTATCCGCATTATTAATATATAATAGATTTTTCCTTCTGTCTTGTGTATAAGGTCCGCCCTGACATAGATATATATCCTGATACCCGTCATTATTAATATCTACAATAGAAACGCCGGTTGACCAATTGTCTAATGTGTCACTAAACGCACTTTCTGTAATATCATTAAAATTAAGATTTCCACTATTTAGATAAAGTTTATTACTTTCTTGATTCGCTGCGAAAAAGATGTCCTGTAAGCCATCATTATTGATATCCAGTACACCTACACCCGAACCATTATAAAAATAATCAAAATCAAATAAATTCTCTTTGGTACTTACGTCCTCTACTATATTGTTACTAAATGTTATTCCTGTTTCGTTTGAAGAGAGTAGGTGAAATGGAGGCTCTTGTGCAGAGCAAAAATAAAAACTGAAAAATAAAGCTATAATTGCAAATACATATTTAGAAATACAAGTCATGTATCTTATTTGTAGTTATTAAATATCAAGATAATCATAAAGTACGCGAATTTTATTGTAACAGTATAAAATGAAACATTACTGGTGCATTTCAGCTTCACTTTTCTACGAAGTTTAGAATATTTTTGTCGTCTTCTTTATTTTAACCATTTGAATTCAACCTTAGTTTTGCTAAATCAGCATAAAAGTTATTAATTATCTTCACTGATCGCAACCGACTTGATTATCAATTTATTAGAATAGATAATCGTCTATCAGCATTGATGTTAGATAATCAAAATTTACAGTAAAATATTAAATTAAAATTCTTTAAAAACGACATTTTGAATTGCTCCTATTGGTACGATTGTCACAAAAAGTAAAGTTTAAATATGTTATAAATTCTAAATTCTGTCATAACAAAAAAAATGGTTGAGTATTTTTCAATACTCAACCATTATATTATTCATTACTTAACATATAAAGTAAACTTTATAGTCCACCTTTACAGTAATCTAGTAACTCAACTCCAGCTACAGGATCTGCAGGTACGTTTACTACTTCATTACCATTAGCAGAAGTAATTGTATACGAAACCTCTGAATCCCAAGCTCCAGATACATACTTAATAGATATTGTACTAGTACCATCAGGAACATTAAATGTAAATGTTTCTGGATCAGTTGCCGTATCACCAGAATTTGCAATACTTACTGCAGCTACGCCATCAAGAACTACCTCAAGAGAAGCACCATTCCATCCATCACCGTAAGAATCAACGGTAACAATAGTCCATTCACCAGCAGTAGGAACTGAAGGTGCACACACTACAGCAATGTTATTACTGAATGGTGATCTAAAATAAGATCCTGTAATAGTACCTGAATTGTTTTCAGTAGAAAATGTTCTACCATCAGTCAACACAGCTTCAAATCTTACTGTGAAAGCATCACCACCTGTTCCAAGTGCATCAGCGGCAAGTCCAAGCGTAGATAACATTTCAGTTCCTAAAAGAGTATATGTAACCTGAGGCAAACCTCTGTCACCTGTTGAAAAATCAGATGCAGAAAGGGTTTGATGTAAAACCTCAGCTTTAGTATTGTCTACCTCGTCATCTGTGTTATCATCAAATGAGACATACACATTCATTTCAGACAGTAGTGATCCATCTTCTGTATCTTGGTATTCTAGATCTACGTCAAATTTCTCGCCATCTACTAATAATCCTGTATCAGTATTTAACGCCACTGAATTTGATCTTACTTCTAACTGTCTTAATACTGCACCTCTTTCTTCTAGTCCTGTAATTTGATCTATAACTTTATCACTTTTAGAACAAGAAACAACCATAAGTGCTATAAAAGCTAAGCTTAAGATTGATTTTATATTATTAAATTTCATAATTTCTTATTTTTAATTAGCTGGTGGAAAAGCAGGACTTGCAGGATTTGTATCCCAGAATACCTGTGTTCTTAAATCAGATTTTTGAGTAATAGAAGGGTTATTAATAACCTCAGCCTGAGGAATCAATAATGATCTAGGGAATGGTCCCGGATCTGGCTCCCAACTTGGACTTACTGTTGTAGGAAATCCAGTTAACCTATAATAATTATAAGCTTCTGTAGCTCCTCCAAATAATGTAGTAAAATACTGCTCAGCAAAAATATTCTCAGCATCATCACCACTTGCAGCATTATAACTATCAACTACTCCAGTAATATAATCAGTGACATCATCAGCAGTCGGTACGAAGTCAGGATCTACATCAGCATCTAAAGCTCCAAAAGATTGAACTTTAGCAAAAGATTTCTCCAATCCAGATTGTAAGAATGCAGATTTGTCCGAAGCCATAATACCTTGCCAAAAGTCAACGTAAGAAGACAGAATAATTGGCTCAATACCAGCTCCTCCACCACCAAGACCAAGACCAACAACTCCAAATGAATTGTCATCATAAAGTCCTCCAGCAGGATATACACCGGAAACTGTTCTTCTAAATCCATCGGGAGGTGTTCCTTCATCATTTCCATGAGACCTACCCCAGTAACCTGCACTTGCGCTACAGAATATATATCCTTCATAATGCGCAGGTGGTGTAGCAAATGAGCAAGATAACTCTTCTTCATTAGGATCTACTGGATCTCCGTTAACATCGACCCCACCAGGAGTAGCTGACTCTTGTCTGTAGAAGTAATATCTTCTTCTTGGATCATCATTCTGATACATAAGCTCCATTAACCAATTAGACTGGTAGATATTGGCTCCTGATGGTGTATAATCACTAGCATAATCTGGATGTCTGTTATCAGGTTGTAGTTCACTGGTTCCATAACTAAGTTGAAAATCATCAGCGCTACTTGAGATATAGCTTTCTGGACCAGAAGATATAATCGCATCAAAAGCAGATGTATTATTAGTCAAAACATACGCTCTTAATCTAATTGTATTGATTAACTTGAGCCACTTACTAGCATCACCACCATAATAGATATCTTGTACCCCTACAGTAGATGGTGTTCCGCTTAGTAAACTTTCTGCTTCATCTAACAAAGCAAATGCTGCATTGTAAACTTCCTCACCCCCGTCTAGTGTTGGCGCAGCAAATTCAGCTGATTGTCCAGCTTGTGAAAATGCAGCTTCACCAATAAAATCAACCAACTGCATCAATGAATGCGCATACAGAGTTTTCGCAACCCCTACGTGAAATTCTCTTCCTCCAGTTTCATTAAGAGCTTCCAGTGCTTGAAGGTTTGTTAAAATTCCAACAGAAACTCCAGATCCAACATCTGAATCTCCAACTACTGTAAAATCACTACTGTATGTTCTACGCCATACACCATCTAAAGTATTACCAGGAAGATTATTAAAATAATCCCTTCCAAAAAAGTAATCTATTCGAGTCATATCTGCAGATAAATCAGATAAAGATACTTGGTTACCTGCATATGCAATTTGAACGGCATTTAATAACAAATTGGGATCTGCAGCATCAGCTGCTAAATCATTAGGACTTACAGTTAAGTCAAGATCAGTTTGATTACATCCTACTGAAATGACACATATAAGTGCGAATGATGTTATAAATTTAAAATAATTTTTCATATTCTATTTTTTGATCGTTAATTAAAATGATGTTTTAATACTTACACCATATCTTCTAGAACTCGCACCATTCAAGAAGTCAAAACCCCTACCATTTCCTACACCAACTCCTTGTATGTTAGGATCAAAGTTTGCTCCATCAGGAGTATTGTATGCATCATACCAAAGATTGAAACCTTGTAATGATACTGAAAGAGAACCAAATGGCGTTTTATCAAGGAACCTTGTAGGTAAGCTATAAGCAAGAGAAACTTCTTGTAACCTTATAACTGATGCATCATAGATTCTTAACTCTGTAGGTCCAAATAACAAATTATTAAAGAAGTAAGTAGAGTTATTTATCTGAACATTATTCTCAGTACCATCAGCTTGTACTCCTGGTAGGATATAAGTAGCTAATCTGTCCTCTGTTTCTGTGATCAACCCTCTACCTAAAAGAGCAGCTACAGTACTTGATAATATGTCACCACCCTTAGTATGATTAATTTGGAAACCAAGACTTAATCCTTTGTAAGAAATCGTATTTAAGAAATTCATAACGTAATCAGGCACGGCGTCACCAATGATTGGAACATTACCGTCTGCATCTTGCTCAGCAGTTACATAACTACCTGCAGAATTAACGACGAAATTTCCATTTGCATCTCTTTCAATCTGTGTACCTACTATGGTACCTAAAGATTCACCCTCAATTGCTGCATTAGACCCTCTAAACAATCCACCTCCTACAGCTAATGATCCTGCATACGCTATAAAATCTTCATCTAATTGAGTAACTGTTTCTTTATTCGTGAAAAAGTTAACTCCTGAATTCCATGTAAAGTTTTTAGTTTTAACTAAATCAAAACTCAATGATGCCTCGATTCCTTTATTCTGAATCTCACCTACATTATTTTGAGTAAACGAAAATCCTGTTGATGGAGGTAAAGTTTGAGATACGATCAAGTTATTTGTAGTTCTGTTGAATACTGTAAAATCAAAGAAACCTCTATACTTAAAGAATGTCGCTTCGATACCAAATTCTAATTCTTTTAACAACTCAGGCTTTAAATCTGGATTTGCTTTAAAGTTATCAATTTGATTAGTAGTAACTAATGATCCACTTGGGTCAGTAAACACCTGTGTATTCTGCTCTACTACACCTACTGTTGGGTATGCATTTTGAGTATCGAAGTTTGCAGATGTCCCATAACTAGCTCTTACTTTAAGGAAATTTAGTCCTTTTTCTGATTTTAAACCTTCGAAGATGCTCGTTGGTAAGAATGATAAACTTACACCAGGGTATGTAATAGAATTGTTTTCGCTTGAAAAGTTAGATACCCAATCCTTTCTAGCAGAAATGTTCATGTACAAGAAATCTTTGTAGTCAAATGATGCTTGTCCAAATACTCCTAAAATATTTCTTTGTGTTGAAAATTGGATAGGAGTCTGATTCTCGTAGTTGAAGTGTTGATTCACTCCGTAAACAATCTGTGAAGTACTTCTCACACCACTTCTATCAAACTGATCAGATCTAACTGTAGCACCAGTCGTAAATGTAAGACCTAGGTCATCAGTAAGTTCATAATTACCGTTTATCGTTGCTAAGTGATCCCAAATAGCATTGTTGTTGTCATATGTCTCTAAGAAACCAAAAACAGCATCTGTAAACTCAACTCCACCTTTATTAGAACTATTTACATTTCTCTCATTGTAGAAATCTAAACCTGATCTAAAGCTGACATCCAGATTATCATTGATATCATAACCTATTCCAGCATTCCAGTTGAATCTATTAGTTAATTGGTTGTAAACCACATTTTTAGCTGTCCATCTTGGATTGATGATATCATTACCATTTCTGTAGTAAATACTCCCTTTAGTTACAGGGTCTTCAAATGGAAGTCCCATTAAATCTACACTTCTAGGTGTAAAGAAAACATTACCATAGATAGATAGACCATCTGTACCGTTTCCTCTACTTGAGGCAATAGGAGGAGTAGTATAATCAGTTCTAGCGTAATTCATTGTACCTGTTATACTAAACTTGTTACTAAGTTTAGACTTACCACCAATAGAAATATTAAATCTATTAAGATCATTTCCTGGAGTAAATCCTTCGTCACTTAAATAACTGAAGTTAGCATTGTAGACTGTATTACCTGAATCATTACTACCAGCAATATTTACTGATGTATTAGAAGTTTTTCCTTTTCTGAAAAATTCATTTACTGAATCATAAGGCTTCCAGTCATATCTCTGACCTGCAAACTCTTGTGCCAATTCACTTGTACCAGTACTTGGTCCATCAGGATTAAGAAATGCAGAATTTGCATATGGGTGTAATAAAGTACCATTTTCATCGATTGAGCTTTGAGCTCCCCAACCAGCGGTACCACCTTCTTCGAAACTTGGTCCCCAGTTACTAAAGAACCATCCAAAACTCTGATCAAAACCATTACCAAAAGAATTTTGGTAGTCAGGCATTGAAGCAATCTCATTTACAAAATATGACTGACTTACTGTAATTTCTGTTTTCTTCGGCCCAACCGCTGCAGCTCCAGCTTTAGTAGTAATTAAAATAACTCCATTTCTTCCTTGAGTACCATACAAAGTTGCAGCTGAAAGTCCTTTTAGAATTTCAATATTTTCAATATTATTAGGATCAAGATCTAAAAACCTTGAACCTTGAGTGCCTCCAGAAACAAAGTTACCATCGGTGTTAGTATCATTACTAAAAGGAACCCCATCTACTATAAATAGCGCTTGATTAGATCCACTAAATGAACTAAGACCTCTTATAGTAACATTGGTAGCTGAACCAGAAGTACCAGCTCCTGCAGTAACCTGAACACCCGCTGCTTTACCAGATAGAATTCTTGCAACATCACTTTCTGCGCGTTGCTCTAATTGACCTCCATCAACTGATGATACTGCATAACCAAGAGCTTTTTTCTCTTTTTTGATACCAAGCCCTGTTACAACAATTTCATCAAGTAATTGACCTTCAGACATTGTTACGTTGATGCTACTTTGACCAGTAATGTCAACTTCTTGTGTTTCGTATCCCGTATAAGATACAACGATTGTGTTTACGCCTTCTGGAACTGATAGCGAAAAGCTTCCATCAATATCGGTAACAGTACCGAGTGTGGAACCTTTAGCTAGTACGTTGGCGCCAATAAGGGATTCCCCTCCTGTGTCAAGTACTACACCAGAAATAGTCCGTTGTGCCATTGTCATACCGACAACACAAAAGAACATAAACAAAAGTAGTGAGAGTTTTTTCATGTTAAACTTTGTTTTGTTAATGATTAATAAATATGATTTCAAAGCAGTTACAGTCTTAAATTCCTTTTTAAGAAACTGTTAAAGTTTATAACGTCTATATAATTATACTAACGATTCTAATCCCTGAAATGCGGTTATTCCTGTCAATGATATTAATAAATTGTTAAATAATTCACTCTAGATAAATCTTTTTATGAATAAACTGTTAATAAACTAACAACTCAAAACAATAATTACCATTTTTTAATCTAACGAAATATTATTCTGCAATACACGAATTACCAACCCATGCAAGTCACATCCAAAAGGAAACAACTATATTAAATTGGATAAGCAGTAGTTTCTAAAGCGAAGACTGTGGTTGTCTTTTTTTCTTCTTACTTGATTTTCTTGACCTATTGGGTTTGGGGTCAATTTCGTATACCAACGTGTAATTAATATAAAATGGAACTAACGTTTCAACACTAGCACGACTGTCTGTTCCCGAGAGTAAATTTTTGATTGACTTATGGAATAAAATATTAAAGTATAATCTATCAATAATTTTGAAATTGATATTAATATTATACGAAGGATAATTGGTGACAAGACGCTCTATTTCCAGAAAATTCTCATTTTTCATGGATAGTTTAATGAGTGCATTATATTGAAAATCTAATATTCTATTATAACTCAGCCCTGCCCCTAACCTGACATTAGGATTGAAAGGGGCAAACATGAAATTTATTCCCACACTGGCTGCATCAAAATTGGTAGTAAATTGAATTGCACCAGAAGGCTTATTTTGTTTTTTTGCTCCTACTTCACTACCTAGCTGCATGTACCTTGCTACAAATCCTAAATAAAGTTTATCAGATATATAATAATTGGAACCGATTCCTAGAGTAAGTCCACGTTTGTCAAACCCTTGCAACCAATCACCATCTATCTGGCTACACGTAATACCTGCCTCTGGAACAAATGTAAATCTCTGGGCAGTCATACCTATGCTAAATGAAAAAAACAACGCTATATACAGATATATTATAGTGTGTTTTTTCATAAAAGATATCAATATTGTTGAAAGAATGAGGATTATGGCTAGCTAATTAAAATATTATGTCAAATCTTAAAATTGCAATAATTCATAATGATAAATTTCTAAGAGATAAATTTTATAGCAATAAAAATAGAAGAAACGCAACCACCACTATAAATGTACTTCCAAAAACCAAAATCTTCGAGAAAGAAATACCTATAATCATCAATATACATTCTTAAAGACATACACCTAACAGCTAATTGATTTTTTAAAGTTCTAATAAAAAAGGGATCGTTAGATTTTCATCTAGAACGATCCCTTCATATTATTCATTAACGACTATATCAATTAGGTATAAGCGTCGTAGTCCAATTTGCAAAAGTTTCGTTGTCGCCGATAACACGTTTTAATGTTAAGCTAATAACACCTGTATCACTTACTCCTCCGGAAGTTAATTTGACAGTTTCTCCAAATTCATCTTCTTGATCAGCCGCTGAAATCACTCCACAATCCTCTGTGATGTCATATGACAACTCTGAACCCATCAACAGTGCAGCATAAGCACCTGAACTAGCATCACTAACGTTATAAGAGAAATACTCTCCAGCTAATTTTGATATTACTACCAATGCCGTATCAGTTGTTATCATCGTATCCACTAACATTCCATCCATAATTATAGAATCTATCGTAGACACTGATTTATAAGTACCTGCATATTCTGACTCGCACTCGCTATCTATAATATTGACAATTGCAACTCTTTGAAAATCTTTTCCTCCTCTACCAATAGCAATCTCGCCTTCAGCGTTAGATGCACCAGTAAGCGTCAATTCAATAGTTTTATTACCTTCAAACACATCGTTACCTATAGAATTGATAGTAATATTGCCTCTGTAAGTTTCAGCAAAAAGTCCTCTATCCGCACTGATAACCATAGTACCTGTCGTTCCTTCGATAGTGTAATCAGTACCTAGAACAGCTGTACCTCCTAATGAATATGTAACTGTAACATCAGATAAAATCTCTACTGGCGAGTGAACTATAACATCTACTGAAGAATCATCTTCGTTCAAATCCAATGGAGCAACATTTATATTACCACCATCTGCAAAAAATGCTACATAACCAGGCAATTCTTCGAGATCAAAATTTTCATCACGGTCATATTCATTCCCACATGACACAGCAAATATCATGAGACCTAGGCATAATAATTTATTATATAATTTCATTTTCTTCTTTTTTACGTTAATATAATTACTTCTCAAACCACATCGGAGCATCCGTAGGTAAATTCTGAGGAGTGTTAGGATTAGCACCTATCTCATCAGGTGGATAATTAAATCGCTTAAGTATTGTTGTAATATTAGATCCTGGCACTGCAGCTAATGCAGGAGTACCTGTTCTTCTTACAGAATTCCAAGCTACTACAGGTCTGATAAATGACTCGATATAAAGTTGTTCATGTATGCTTTCTAAAGTAGGTGCAGCTAATCCATCAACAAACGCAGATGCATCAGCACCAGGTATTGATAATTGAGCTCCAGGAATATCTCCTCCCCACCAAGCAACATTTAGACTTACTCCATTTTTGTATTCTGTACTTGCAGTAGCCATATCACCGGCATCCATTGCTAACTCAGCTTTGTAAAGACTAACTTCAGCTGGCATCATCAACATATGTGGAAGGCTATTTCTAATAACATTATCAGAAATTGCAGGACATCCTAAATTAAATGCAAATTGTCCCATAATACATGGTTCTGCATCAGTATCTGATATAATCATACCAAACCTCGGATCACCATCTAGTAAGTTGAAAAGCGTAGGACTAGGAGCATAAACTCCTTGCACTTCATTTGAAATACCGAAAAATGCTTCTACAAGCTGATTGTATCCATTTGAAGCTCCCGCTGCATCCTCATATCTTATGATAGCTGATTGATCGTTTGACTCCAATAATGGTTGAGATAATGTTGAAGCTATTTGTGAAGATACATCTACTTTATTTCTAAGCATCATCAATATTCTCAACTTCAAAGAATTAGCATACCTTCTCCATAAAGCCATATCACCTTTATAGATTAAATCTCCACCTGATAAATCTACCGTTCCTTCAGCAGGAATAGCATCTATGAGTTCGATTGCATCATCTATCATAGCTACTGAACCATTAAAAATGTCAACTTGAGCATCAAATTCTGGTGATGAAAACTCTACAGCATTTAATGCTTGTGAAAATGGAACTTCTTCCCAAAGACTTGACAATTCAAAAAACGTATTTGCTTTTAAAATTTTAGCTATTGCAGCAACATTGTTACTCGAAGGACCAGCTGCTATCGCATCCTGCTCAACTAATAACAAATTACCCAAAACATCATTATACATCATTCCCCATGTGTTTCCAGTTAAGAAACTTGATGTATTCCCACCTCGTGGACTATTGAAACAAGCTGAAAAATGCTGAGGCACATCCATTATTCTAGTACCTAGCTCTGTAGTGTGTCTAGCAGTGTAAGCAGCCAAAACATATGGTAAAACTACATTCGCATCCGCCGATGTAGCGGCTAGTGGATCTGTATTAATATCTAGTGAATCTTCACATGATGTAACTAGGACTCCTAGAAATAACATCAAAGTGAAATATTTTATAAATTTCATATTATATTATTTTTAATTTTCTTAAAATTAGAATTGTGCTCTTAAGTTAACACCAAAACTTCTAGTCGAAGGAACTGACGCTCTCTCAACACCAAATCCACCAGCTGCACCTGCACCAAATAAATTCGCTTCCGGATCTACATGAGGAACTTTACTGTATAGTAATGCTAGGTTTCTACCTTCAACACCCACAGTTAATCCTCTAACAAAACTATTCTTGAATAATCTACTAGGTAATTGGTAACTTATTGACATCTCTCTCAACTTTACAAATGAAGCATCAAATATATAAGCTTCTGCAACACTATTGTTATCAAGAGACTGCCAGAAAACAGCAGCTGACTCAAGAGGAATATCATTGTCTCTTACAGTACCGTCACCATTATCGATCACACCTTCTGTATCGATGAATGTTCCGCCTCTGTTAGCTAACGTCTCTTCAACAAGACCACCTGTTTGAAGTGCCTCTACTGTAGATGACTTCATAACTCCACCTGATCTCCAATCAACTGTAAATGAAACGTCAACTGGACCGATTGCTAATGAATTTACAAAACCCATATTGAAATCTGGAAGTACTGACCCCATAGCCTGCGCTTCTCCTGCAAGTCTCGTACCTGTAGCTGGATTGATTAATGGACGACCTGTTGTACTATCTCTCAAGAAAGGAATAGCAAATAATTCATATCCTTTACCTTGCTCAGCAACTACTTGTACACTATTAAACCCACTAGATAATAATACTCTATCAACATTATCAGCTAATTCAGCAACTTCTACCTTTGCAGATGAGAAGTTGATAGAAGAGTTCCATCTGAAATTCTTAGTCATTACTGGTACTAGATCTAAAGTAAACTCTACACCAGATGTGTTAACTTGACCTACATTAGTAGTAAGTCTTGCAAAACCCGTTGATTCTGGAATAGGCAGTCTTAAAATTTGATCTACATTTTCAGTTCTAAAGTACGATACATCTAATCCTACTCTATAATCAAATAAATCAACTTCAGCTCCAAACTCATAAGATGTCTGTTGCTCTGGTCTTAACCCTGTAGGTGGTATAGTATTTTCTTTCGTAAATGCGAGTGAACCATTGAAAGGGAAATTTAAATTGATACCATACTGTCCTGATGCTACCGTCGCTGGTAAGAATCTAAAGTCAAGTCTATAAGGATCTGTATCATTACCTACCTGTGCAAAACTAGCTCTCAACTTTAAGTAATTCAATGTTTCTGACTCTATGTTAAGTGCGTCTGTAAGTACAGCAGCTAAACTAACAGATGGATAGAAATATGAATTGTTGTCTAATGGTAATGTAGAAGACCAGTCATTTCTACCTGTAATAGTCAATGTGGCCCAATTATCATAAGAGATATCAGCTGAAGCATATGCTCCGAAAAGCGCTCTTTTTGAGAAATCTCTTGAAGGAATAGTTTGCTCAGCATTTCCTGGATCATATAATCCAGTTATTGATAAATTTCTTCCAGTAAGTCCTTCGAATTCTATTTTACGGGTATTCCAGTTATATCCTCCAATCACATTCAAAGAAAACTTATCACTTAGCTTCTTACTGTAGTTAGCGATTATATCTAAGTTTTGCTGTTGATTGTTAAAGTTTTCTACGATAAACTCACCCTGTAGTCTTTGGATTGTACCTTTTCTATTCGATAAAAATCTATTATCTTGATCGAAATCAAAACCATATCTTCCCTGTACAGAGAAATTATCAGTAATACTATAAGTCGTAGCTACGTTACCTATAATTCTAGTATCGTCTCTATCATTTCTATTTTCATTTCTAATCCATAAATAGTTATTAGAAATAGGTCCTGCCTGATTGATTTGATTTCCAGCATCATCAATCCAAGGATCGAAATTAACTTGGTTTAGTGTACTAGAAAAAGAACTTAATCCAATAATGTTAGGATCATTAGCACCAGTTGCTCCAGTACCCTGAGAGTTAGTCTTTATCACTTGAACTCCAAGAGATGTTTTTAATTTTTCAGTGAGATTTACACCTGCATTAAGCGATACATTATATCTATCTAATGATGCACCAGGAAGGATACCTGTCTGATTTGTAGCACCAACTCCTAATCTATAATTGAACTTATCATTACCATCAGAAAGTGATAGATTGTTGATCACTGTTCTTCCAGATCTAAAATAATCATCGATACCGTTATTTTCAACAGGAGCTAATACTCCTGACTCATTTGTTATAGGAAGACTATTGACAGTTTGTCCTCTTAATAAGGGGCCCCAATCAAATCCAATAGAAGAAGAATCATACTTAGCGAAATTTCCCATACCATATTCTTGTTGGTATCTCGGCTTGACAAATAAATCATCTACTCTGTAACTAGAATTGAACTCTATTTTTGCAGAACCGTTACCATTCGACTTTCCTGTTTTAGTAGTTACTATGATCGCTCCAGCTGCAGCTCTAGATCCGTATAACGCCGTCGCAGCTGCACCCTTTAGGATGTTCATCGTTGCTACATCATCAGGATTTATAACAGATGCTCCATTACCAAAATCTCTATTTCCGGAAATTCTAGTTCCACCAGAAGCGAATTGATTGTTATTGATCGGCACACCATCCACAACCCATAATGGATTGTTGTTACCACTCAAAGAAGTAGCTCCACGAATAATAATATTTGTCGATCCACCAAGGTTACCATCAGTAGATGTAATATTTACACCAGTAACTTTTCCTTGTAATGAATTTACAATATTAGCTGAACGAGCTTTAGTCAATTCTTCAGCATCAATTTGATCCACACCATAACCTATAGTTCTGGCTTCTTTTTCAATACCCAAAGCTGTTACAACTATTTCATCAAGAAGTTTACCTTCTGATAAAATAATGCTCACATCACTTTGTCCTGTTATATCAATCTCTTGTGTTTGGTATCCAGTGTAACTAATAACAATTATTGTTGTTCCCTCTTCAACTCTAAGAGAAAAGGTACCATCGATATCGGTTACTGTTCCTAAAGTAGAGCCTTTTGCAATAACATTAGCTCCAATAAGACTCTCTCCACTGGAGTCATTCACTACACCTTTGATAGTCTGTTGGGCCAGCATACTCGCCACTCCAAACAGCATCATTGATGCACATAGAAAAATTTTTTTCATGTTTTTTAGATTTACTGATTTAAAAATTCATTTAAACTCCAACAATTTTAACAAAACATTGGGATTTTAATACTGCGAAACTAACGTTTCTAAGATAATTAACGCTTCCTTAAGAATATAAATAAATAATAATAATTCATTCTTTACTTTAATCTGACTTTTTTTTTCAGTCGATTACTGCCTGCCATCAATTCAATTTATTCAGACATACTTCAATAGAATTAGCAATTATCATTTGTATCTTCGCACCATGAAATTCCATCAATACAATATTGCCGAAGAACTCAAAACTTCTTTAGAAAGAGAAGGATACAAAAAGCCGACTGACATACAATACAGAGCAATTCCACACATTCTTGCAGGTGAAGATATGTTAGCAATTGCACAAACTGGAACAGGAAAAACAGCAGCATTTGCTATTCCCATTCTACACAAGATTCACATGATGAATTTTAAAAGTAGACCTGATGGAATCAAATGTATAGTAATGGTCCCAACTAGAGAATTGGCAATTCAGATCAATGATGTATTTACTAAGTTTGGAAGGAAATTGAAAGCCACTAGCTTCTCAGTTTTTGGTGGTGTAGAACAGGGACCACAAATAGCCAAACTAGAGAAAGGAATTGATATTTTAGTTACTACTCCTGGCCGTATGTTTGACCTTGTAAGTCAAGGACATATAAAATTAAATCGAGTACGATACCTTGTGCTAGATGAAGCGGATCATATGCTTGATTTAGGCTTTATTAAGGATATAGAAATGCTGATCAAATGGTTACCAAAAAATAGGCAGACTCTATTTATATCGGCAACAATTAATGAAAAAATTAAAAAATTGGCTTACTCCTTAGTCAATAAGCCTGTAAGGATTCAAATCAGCCCAAAAGATCCTGTAAGCAAAAATGTAGACCATTCTGTGATTTTTGTAGAAATGGACCAAAAAAGATTTTTTCTTGAGCGGCTAGTTAAAGAAAATGAAGGAGATAAAATGCTTGTCTTTGTCAGAACAAAAGTTCGCGCTGAAAGAGTCAAAGCAGCGATGGCGAGAGTGGGTATAGAGGCAACAACAATGCACAGCGGTGTAGAACAAAAAGACAGATTGACAGTCCTAAAGGAATTCACAGAAGGTATTTCTACTCTATTGATCGCTACGGATGTAAGTGCCCGAGGAATTGATATTCCAAATGTAAACTATGTTGTTAATTATGATCTACCTGATAAACAAGAAAACTATGTTCATAGAGTTGGCCGTACAGGCAGAGGTCGAAATACGGGTCTAGCTTTCACATTTTGTAGCCCAGAAGAGAAACCAATGCTCAAAACAATTCAACAATATCTTACAAAAGAAATTAAAGTATTAAGAATAGATCCTGATGATGCTCGTGAAATCGTGGATCTTACTGATGAATCTAAAATGACAATGGATGATATAATCAGCAAATTAGAAGTACCAACCAGAGGCAAACGGAAAAAAAGAGCAAGTAAAAAGAAACA
>Ga0209187_1000951_pt1 | contig 39526 bp, 28 predicted proteins | sample BantaG_FD_187430 | JGI IMG/M metagenome (GOLD analysis project Ga0209187, IMG submission 187430) | Marine algal microbial communities from Bantry Bay, Ireland - BantryBay_4 metaG (SPAdes) (version 2) | ecosystem: Host-associated > Algae > Red algae > Unclassified | place: Bantry Bay, Ireland...
TGGGAAAAGAAAAATGTCGAAAAACTGTATTTCCTAAGAGGTGCTTTATTGTCGGGACGCTGGGATATTATTTTCGAAAACATCATAAAAACAAGGTGAAAAAATGGAACAGATCGCAACTGCGCCCTATCAAGTTTAAATATAAAATATCCTAATCCTGTAAAGTAAGGTTGGAAGCCACAAACAAGATAGTTTCCATCATTGCCATAATAAATATCATTTGTAAAGTTGTCATTAAACATAGCTGATGTTCTAGCAAAACCTTTTCTTTTTTGTAACAACTCTCCTTCCAGAGAAAGTTCTAAAAACATAGAAACAGAATCCTCACTTATATAACTTGCAGCTACAACAAAGTTGTTATCTGAGTTCAAACAGACTGATTTAAAATTGCTAGGTGATTCAATATGACGATATCTCCATACTTCATTGCCCAAAGAGTCTACTCGAATGACACATCCTAGAGATTCGTATTCAGTGGAACTTAGCCATTTGCCTGTGCTGCCAACAATTACTGCTCCGCCATCTGACAATGCTAGTAAGTCTCTAGAGTTTTCCGTTCTGTCATTCCAACCATAACTTTTTTCCCATAATAATTCTCCATTAGTATTAAACTTTAAAAGACCTATATCCCCTTTATAAGTTGTAGGGGATGGGATGCCCACATCAATTGTAGTTAATAAACTGCTATCTTCTAGTTGTACAACTTTATTCATAACATGACTCGCATTGTTGAATGGAGAGACAAATTGCTCCCAACTTTTGCACCCATATTTATCAAATTTTACAATTAATGAACTATCCCTAATGTCTTGATATTTTGCAAATGTTGTAGCTGTCAAATAACCTCCATCTTTCTAAGAAATACCTGAAAATGATTGTTCGCGTGCAGATGAATCTATATCTGTCACTGTATTAAAAAGCACATTTTGCCCATAAAGGGCAAAATGTGCTGTAAAAATTACAATTGTTGTTATAATTAGTTTATTCAAAATAGATTGATTAATTAATGCTGTACGGTGAATTTACCAGTTTGTAAAATTACACCATTTGAATGTAATTGGTAGAAATAAATGCCTGTTGTCCAGTTTTGTACTTCTATTTCACTGACAATGTTTCTTTTACCAATATTTAAGTTTGACATTTTCTGCCCATTGATGTTATAAACCATTATAGTCGCTTCTTTTTCAGTAGCAGTAAGTGATGGCATTTATATTACAGTCATCACCCGAACCATCATCAAACATCACCTCAAAGGATGATATTTGAATATTTACATCAGTGACACCTTTAATTTGTATATCGGCAAACATATTTGATAAACCAGAAATTAAATCATGATCAAAACCAACAGGATCATTATTAACAAAATTTGTATATGAAATTTGGCTACTACTGCTATATCTGCTAAAGTTGTTGGTGAGAGAATTCAATGCATTTCTATTGGTATTGAGAATAATATCGTACATATTGTTTACAAAATTAATTCTTTTACTAGAATAACCCTTAGATATAACAATCCCGCCACGAGTATCAGTACTACCATCGTATTTATCTAGTAAATCAGAATCATCTGTTGTTAAATTTGCTGCATTAAATGATTGAGGTGTAATGATTCCGATAGTTGTATTTTCAATGGTTGCACCATTTTTTAATCCAACAACACCTTGACCAGTTGTTATACTACTTATACTTGCACTAGGTTGATCGGTTAAATCACTATTTCCTAAAACTGTAATGCCTTTCCATCTATCACTTGATGAAGTTATTTCATCAAAAGACGTCAATACAGCACCATCTAAAATTAATTTGGCATTTGGTTCAACTAAAATTCCTCCCTTTCCAGTGAAATATCGATCACAAGTCAGAGTCATTTCTGTACCACTTTTTATGACTACTATTTCATCAACTGGGTTTGACGAAGTTCCTATTATACCTTGATCTAAAAGATTTTGGGCTGAATGTAGAAATGGGTAATCTAAATACTTTTGTAATAGAGTATTTGCGTAAAAACCATAAATAACCGAATCATCGCTATCAGAATCACAAGCATAATTATTAAGTATGGCATGCATACGATCAATTTGATCTTGTGTAAACCTATGAGTAACACCACCATTTCCTGCTCCCATAAAGTTACTAAGAATTGTTTCGTGATCAGTATTACTATAATTAAATCCATCACATTCAATAATAGCTCCTTGCCCTGGATCTCCATTCAGAGGATTGCCTATCCAAATACAATCATCAGGGTTCTCATCATCTTGTGTTACAAAACTACCACTTGCATCAGTACAAAAAATATATGGGGGAGTATCACATAAAAAGTCTCCACTTTCTGTACATTCTTCATTTGTTAAAATTTCTTCGCAACAATTTTGATTTAGATGCCTTATTCCCAGTACATGAGCCATTTCGTGACAAAGTTGAGGGTTTGTTGCCCAGTAAGTAGTTATTTTAATAGTTCCATCACTCCCGAAATTACCAGACGTATTTGTTGCATAATATATATTAACACACCCAGGCCAATTGTTTTCAAAATATATTAAACCTTCATTATTATTGTAATCATAAGGTCTCTCTATCACATAATCTATACCAGGTTCTAAGTTACAATCGTAAGGGTTCTCTGCTAATTCAAATTGAATGTGTGTGTCTATTCCAGAAGCAGGAAATTCATTAGAATAAGTACCAGCATATGATTTATTCATATAGTCTAAAGCCATATCAACTAAATTGGTAAATTCCTGTTCACTTAATGACAAATTTACAAGATCCTCAGTGTTATCAAATAAATGGAAAGCAACAGGTATGATTTTATCATAATTATTTGTTACATATGCCTCTGGAACCATATAATCAATTACCATCGTGCATTCATCCTCAGAATCAGTGTTTGTGGGTGCCACACAAGGAAGAGTTTGGCTAAAGCATTGTAATGAAATCAAAAATAATAATGGCAAAAATTTCAGTTGAAAAAAAGTTGACTTTTATTTTCTCTTCTTTTCATAAGATTAAAAGTTTTAAATAAGGTTAAAAAATAAACATAACACTGCCATTACCTCAAAACAGCCGTTTTTTAACAGCCGTTTTTTAACAGCCGTAAAAAGATTTAGCAATGCCTATAAATACACGTGTTATTAGGTCGCGAACACTAATGGTGCGTGAAATATTTTAGACATACTTCTATTGTTCCGATGAGTTAAACATCAGTTTATTCCAGTTTGCAGTTTGTTGATTACTTGTGTGAGAAGATTTTAGTTCGTCTCTAAGAAAGTACCTCATAATTACTTTCTTTGTTCATTCATTCACTGTAATTAATAAATGCTAATACTTATTAAAAAAAACATCAATTATTTATTGGTAAGTTAGGGGTTAATTAATTGCCTTAAAATATTAATAAATCAAATAAAGTGCCAGTTTGTAATGATTAAATACATTTATTTATAATTAATTCATAAATTGTTAACTGTAGGCGCACTAGTGAAAATGTTAAAAAATAAAAGGTTGATATTGAAGACTGTTTTTATTAACTTTATTGGACTAAAGAATTTACATACCGTATGTTAATGGACTTTTTTTAATTTGGGAAAATGTTTTTTTAAGAATATATTTGTTATTTAACCGTCACATCCACAAAGGCACAAAAACACAAAGAAAAAATCAAGTCCTATAAAATCATTCTCGCATTCAAGCATTAGCAGCAGCAAGGGAAGCGAGGAGGACGAACCCAGCGACAGCGCACCCAAATTCGCGAAACTACGCCCGATGCGAGAGGAAATGTATGGAATGAATTGGAACGGATGATTGGGGAATAATCTGCCACGAAGCAATCGTACAGACGCGATTCATCGCGTCTCCACAGCGGACCAAAACCCGTTCCAATTCATTCCATACATTGCAACGGACAGCGGGGAGACTACTTGATCGAAGATGATACTCGCCGTCCTAAATTTTGATATTAAAACTTTATATAGGTAAAAATAGAATGGTTTGCAAATAGACAAACAAAGAAAATATGTGAAAAAAAGTAGTTATTTATTTATTCCTCCCTATATTGAAATTTCAATGAAAATAGCACGGCATAAATATTTAATTTTTGGAATCATTACCTTTGCAATTACCGCCATACAAAGGTTGGTAGATGCAATAGGCTATCCTTTGCCTTTGGCTTTTTTCAACCTTCCTTTGATTGCTACTATTGTCTTTCACCTTTTGTATTTTAAGCAAATTTTCACAGCAGGCAATGTTTATAATGTAGAGAAGTTATTCATGCGTTTGACAAAAGTTGGACTTGTTTGTTTGTTTGTAACATTTGTACCCTCTGTTCTTAATTATTTTGACTTTGCGCCCAAAGTCATTCAATTTTTTGAGCTGCTTGGATTTTATGGTTTTATGTTTTTTACCACCTATTTGCTAATGGGTTTTTACAAACTTTCATTGTTAAATGATTCTCAGCTTTCTAGGCGAAACTGGGATCTGTTTATGATTTTGCTTTTTGCTGTAGCATTGATGTATCTGAAATCAGCATTTTTGCCTAATGTATATATGGGCTTGATAGGTTTGGCTTGTTTTATTGTGGGGTTGCCTTTGGTCTTTAAAATAAAATGGATTGCATTTATAAATATGAAAATGCGATGGTTAAGTGTTCTGTTTTTGTTGTCTATTTTGTTTTTAGGATTGGGAATTGCTCAGTTTAGTTTTCATTACAATCTACCAAACTATCTCAATGACACACCTGGATGTATTTGCTTTGTAGTCATTTTGATATTTGAATTGGCTTACATACTCGTGTCCATTCTTGCGTTGCTCTTTAATATGCCGATAGCCTCCATTACCGAAAAGTTAGCTGAAGAAGTAAAAAGCATCCAGCAAATCAATCAATCTGTTATCAGTAGAGCACCGATAGAGGATACTTTTAATTTATTGTTTACAAGGTGCTATAAAGACACAGAAGCAAATGCTGGTTGGATGATCTTAGAAAAAGACGAGCATGCGGAAAATGTTACTTTTTATACTGGCAGTGCGTTTGAGCGTGAGGTTACTTATTATAATAAAACATTAAAAATTAAACAAAAAGCATTAGAATTTCCCAATAAAGCTTATCATTACTTTGGAAACCTTGGCGAGCATATTTCTTTGAAAAAATTTGACCGTTATCAATCTCTGCTGGTTTTTCCAGTTTTTACAAAGGAAAAATTTCAAGGTGCCGTTTGTCTATTAAAAAAAGAAACGGATAGTTTTGATGAATACCAGATTCAATTGGCGCAAAGTTATGTAGATCAGGTTCAATTGGCATTTGAAAATCAGGAGTTGGTAAAGGCTTCAATAGCCTCGGAACGAGTTAAAAAGGAGATGGAGATTGCTAGGGATGTTCAGAGACAATTATTGCCAATGGATTTTCCAGAATCAACTCATTTTGAAATGACAGCGTTTTGTGAAAGTTTATTAGAAGTTGGAGGGGATTATTATGATTTCATTATGTTGGATAACAACAGATTGGTGTTGATAATTGCAGATGTTTCGGGTTCGGGTGCTTCTGCGGCGTTTTATATGGCGCATTTAAAAGGAGTATTTCAGTCATTGGCACAGTTAAATTTTCCAGTGGCTATGTTTTTAGAATGTGCGAATGAGGCATTGTCCAGATGTTTGGCAAAAAGGGTGTTTATTACGTTGACCTATTCTTTGTTTGATTTTGGAAAGAAAAAGTTAATATATGGTAGAGCTGGGCATACACCCTTATTGTTTTATGATTGTGAACAGCAAAAAGCGATGTATTTTGAAGACAAGGGATTAGGGCTAGGCATTATTAGAGATGAAACATATGGAAAATTTGTAAAGCAATATGAAAAGAAATTCAACTCTGGAGATGTTTTTGTTTTGTTTACTGATGGAATCATTGAAGGAAGGGATAAAACCACAAAAATGGAGTACGGATTAGAACGTTTACGGAAAGTTGTAGAAGAAAATGCGAAATTGAGCGTTGATAACTTGAAAAGTACTATTTTAAAGGAAGTGTACGATTATTTAGGTACTCAAAAAATTCCTGATGACCATACCGTAATTGTCGTCAAAATAAAGTAGTTATGTGTTATGAATGTTGGTTACTAAGAAATTAAACTTTCATAATTGACAAAAAGGGCTTATTTTTATTTAACATTTTGAATAAACTGTGGACAAACTCAAGATAGAAAAACAGATTGAAGAAAGATTGCTGATGTTGAAGATTTCGGGCGAACTAGATGCAAGTACTGCAATTAAGTTGGACGATGAAATCAGTGGAGCACTAAAATCAAATCAAATCAACATATTGGTTGATTGTGGAGGTTTGAACTATATTTCATCAGCTGGTTTTGGTGTTTTTGTTTCAAACATCAAAGACTTACAGACAAGAGCAGGCAAATTTGTTTTATACAATTTGAGTGACAATGTTTTTGAGACATTTAGAATATTAGGTTTAAATGATTTGTTAACCATCGCTAATACAGAAAAAGAAGCCAAGGCCTTTTTTAAATAAATTATGAAACAGGAGCTAAAAATATCCTGCCAGAAAGAATGTTTAAGTGAGATAAGGGCTTTTGTCAATGAATCGCTTGCTCATTTGGATATTAGTGAGTCATTGCAATACAAAATTGTTCTTGCAGTCGATGAAGCCTGTTCTAACGCCATTATTCATGGTCATAATTGTGATGAAACCCAAGACATCAACATTGAGCTAGAAGTTATTGACAATGCTGTGCTGGAGGTTAAAATATTTGACATTGGTGTCTATTCTGATGATTATGAAGATTTAGGTGCTATCGGTATTGAAGAGCACATTCAAAACAAAAACAAGGGAGGTTTGGGGCTAAAATTGATATTCTCTATCATGGATAAGGTGAAATTTTATACCAAAAACAAGCTAAATATCTGCGAATTGGAGAAAGAACTGATTTAATTTCTGAGAATAAAGCCGTAAATTAGGCAAATAGCGTTAAATTTTCTATTTGATTTGCTATAATCTATAAAAAAAATACTACTTTTGCGTTCAGTTTAAGACGGTCCTATAGCTCAACTGGATAGAGCAGCTGCCTTCTAAGCAGCAGGTTTCAGGTTCGAGTCCTGATGGGATCACTAAGATAAAATTTAACCCGTTGATAATCAATGTATTATTAACGGGTTTTTTTGTATGTGGATGGTGAGGTTTTTTAGGTTGTCAGCTACCTAACTTGATTATGCACTAGGCTTTATTCGTTTTTGAGGCTGATTTTTTTGAAGTATTCAATTATTTCATCTGGTGAAAGGTTTGAAATTTCATTTAAAATTCTTTCTCTTTGCTGTCTCATAAATTTTACAGCATCAAATTCTTTTGTTGTTATTTCTGCTTTATTCTTCTTCATTATATGATAATTCTCTTGGTGATCTAATATCTAATTGTTTGTACGATTCAGTCAAGTTTACTGAATTATACCCTAATATTCTAACAACGTTTGCAATGTGTTTGAAATTCCAGCTAACAAGAATATTTGCATTGTGGATTGTTGCCATAGCTATATGCAGACAATCAATAAATGAAGTTTGACCAACTACACCTTCTTCAATGTATCTATTGAGCAAATAAACAACTATGTTGGGAAGGAACGTTTTTGGGAAGAGGAAAATTAAGACAAGCTATTCTAAATAAATGGTTGTACGGTATTCAAAGCGTTCTCTGCATATTGTTTAATGTCTTCTTTTTGAAATATTTTCTTGTCTGCATTTATGTCATTTAATACATCAAGTGCTTTTTCATAAGCATTGAGTAAATTTTTGTCAGAAGGTTTAGACACAAGAATGTCAAAATGATAATTGCTGTATTCCTGAGTTTTACTGATATAGTTTATTGCAGAGGTCCATTTAAACGCTTTGTCTTGAATGTCCTGTTTGCCAGATAAATCAAAGCCTAAAGTTTTAACCAAATTAGTTGTTCCATTTTTCCAACGAAACTCAAATTTACTAGAAGTGATTTTGTTTTTAATATTAACGCCTTCTTCAAAATATTTTAACCTTGAATCATTTTTAGAAGCAAGTTCTCGTAACGATTTTTTGAAAAAAGCCTTAACAACTAAATCTTGTGATTCTTTAACATTATCATTTTCATAGAATTTGAAATATTGACCTTCGTAATAATTGACAGTTTGTTCTATGGAATCAAAAGAACCATATTTTATTTCAGAAAAGAAAAAACTATTTGCATCGTCAACTATAAATTCACTAGAAATTACATCTTTAAGTAATTGTTCTGATGATGATAGCCTTGAACCAAGTTTGTCTGCTGTTGTTCTAAATCCTTGGAGATACTTTTCAATATTTGCAATATTGTCATTGCCCAATGTTGGGAAAAAATTACTTACACGTTTTAATTCTGACGGATAAGTAAAAATATACTTATTTCCTAAATCACTTTTAAAATGAAAGATCAAACCAATAATTACACGCTCATCAAGGAGATAAGACGGTCTGTATTTTAAAATACTATATTGGAATGTTTTCGTCATAAGATTATTTCTTTTAGCTTTTTGATGAACTCGTTGGGATTGTTTTTGATGTTTGTTAAATACTCAAGTTTCGCACGTTTATTGAATTTATACTAAAAGAAGCGTTGGGTTAGTCAAAATCGGGGTGGCGTGCGTAGGCATAGAGCACGGGACCATTATTTTGACAAGATTTTTGCTTACTTTTTATCGATTGAAAAAGTAAGGGACAAAACCACAAACTTCCGACAAAAACTATTGATTACGAATGTGTTATCAAGGCTGAAAAACATGCGAAACTTGAGTTAAATACAACTTTATAAGATCATAATCTTTAGTGTTGATTCCAAAATCAGTCATCTGTTTTTGATAAGTATCTAATATGTTAACGTTCAAAGTTCGTAAATATTCAATAAATGTAACAAAATTAATAGTGTTAATCTTATTTCGTTCCCTTAATTCCTCTAAAAATATATGCTTCCTATGGAAGTTTTCGTTATCAACTTGAGCAATTTTTAGATAAATATTAGACTGTTTACTGGTTTGAGTAAAAGAATTCTTTATAATGTTTGATGATAAACTAAGCTCATGATCAATTAGATAAATTGTTTTCTCTTTACAAAAAAGGTTGGGTTTTACTATTCGTCTATCTATATTTCCAATAAGCATATCAAAAGCGAAAATATTTTCCAATTGCCAATCTTCAATGTCTAGTTTATGTGAAGGGCTGTAATCAAGAACATTTTCTAAATACTCCGTTGCAAAATAAGCTCCTTTCTCTAAATTAAATCCTTTGAACTTCTCACTGCTATTAAGTTGTTTGATAAGTTCTTGACCAACTGTTGCTAAAACGGCTTTGGGAGTGCTTAAATCAAATTCTCTAGCCAAGACATTTCCATAAATCTCTTTACTTGTATTTGCTGCTTGCTCCAAATTTAATGGCTTAAAAACCTTTACAACAAAATCACCAATGATTTTCTTTTTATCATCAGCAAGGGTCATCAAACAAGGTTTCGTTGAGCCTGAATGGATAGCTTCTATGTTTATGGCAGTGGCTTTGTAAACTTTCAACATTTTTGATGAACTTTTTGATGTGTATCTTCACTCAAGATACAAATTTGACACAAATATAAACCAACCATTAGAAAGCGTCAGATAAAGTCGCATGAGAAAATCTTTGAAAATCAATAGTTTATAGTGATTTTTGTGATTTCTATTTGCCCACTTATTTCCCAATACAGAAAGCAATTATCATTGATTATCAATGATTTAAGTGCCACGAAGTGCAAATAAGATGCAAATTTTCCAAAATAATAGTTTTGCTTACTTGTGGGTGGGATAAAAAAACCTCCACTATCAAGGCTATGATGTGGAGGTTTACAATTTTAGATTTATAATGTGAACCGTCGTACTTATAATGTTATGAAAATAAATAAGCTAATAGTGCTTTTGCAGTTAATCAATATTTCTATAATGGATGTGGATGATTTTCTGTTCTTGTAGCTTTGATAAGCTACTCACAAGCTAAATACTTTATAAAACCTTTTTACGCTAAAACTTCAGTAGAATTATTTAGCTCATACTCTTGCGTCAACACCTCTAATGGCAGAGTGAGAACTACGCTTAGTTGGCGAATCATTTTTAATGTTAACGGTCTTACCTTATTTAACACCATTGAAGCTCCAGACTTACTGAACACACCCATTTTTACTAAATCACTCACCTTCAAATCATTGTCCTCCATTCTAATCTTTATGGCTTCTATCGGGTCTGGTAAGCCAATGCTATAGTGAATATCTTCATATTGTGAAATTAGTAAAACAAGTAATTCCGCTTTTCTACCTTCAGGACTATCCGCAGGTGATAGAAATACTTTTTCTAATTGTTTTAAAGCTTGATTGTAATCACGTTCGGTTTTTAAAACTTGCCCTGTCATTTGATTATTTTTAGTTTAAAAATGCTTTTGCTCTTTGAAATTCGGTTATTTTTTTAAGAATCTACTACCGTAATTAAACAGTTTTTGGATCTACTTTATCATATTCTTTGTGCGTTCCAATGAATCTTATATAGATATATTGGGTCTCATAATTTATGCTTACTATTAATCTGTAATCGTTGCCTTTTATATTGAATACTACTCTATCTTCATTTATAATTGAGGCGTTTCTATAGTCTCTTTTCACATCGTGTGGTGTATTCCATTCTGCCTTTTTTGCTATTGCAACCCACATTTTTAGTGGCGTTTCTGATTTTTTGTGCGTATTATAAAAATTACGTATATTTTTTACTGAAACAATATTTTTCATTAATATGATTTAAATTACTTTATTATGGATTTACCATATTAGTAACATAGTAAACTATTTTACCGTGTTAGTAACACGATAATCTGTTAACTGAATTTCAAAGAACAAAAAGCCATTCTACAAATATAACGTAAAAACACCTAAATAGTTCACAAATTGTAAATTAATTTAACGAAACTGTAGCTTTTCAACTCTGTAATTAGTACAAAAAGCCCTGTATATAAGGTTTTACGGCTGTTTTTGGTGCAACTTTGTGAAAATGGACAGATTTAACTTTATTTTTTGAAGGTGTTTTTATGTGGAGCTTTGCCCGTTGATCGAATCACAAACCTAATACATTTTTTAGTTTAGTGGGTCCAACTGCTCCAACCTTGTATAATAATTGCCCAACCAACCAGCAAACCAAAGCAACCAAGTAAAACCACGCCTTCCATCGTTGGAGCTTGGGCAACTATTACACCAGCAGCTCCACAAATATAATTTCTCTGGTATCATTCCCTACCACGTCGGAAATACTTAATAAAAACCCTACTTAATCCGTTATCAAAAAAAGCCTCTGTTATGTCAGACTTTTCGCGTCCACCTGTCGCATTCTGTTCACATGATTTTAATGCATTTATAAGTTGAGTGCAGCTAGGGTCTATTGTTATATTGAAACCAGTTGAGCCGTTAAACATATTGTTGGACCTTTCGCGATAAAGAGACGAATACTCAGATATTGCCCTTCCCTTGAATCTACCAGGACTTAGCTATTTTTCACCCTTGAAAATATTTTTATCATCTTTATATATTTTCATCATATCATTTTCTAATGATTCAAGACCTTCTTTTGATAATGCTATAGGGTCGATCCTTCTTTGGTAATCAATGATATGAAATGGTCTAAGATAGTAATTTATTTGGTAAGTATTGGCAGGTTTTTTATCGACATATTTACTTTTAAAATCCAATAACAAACTAGGTATTTTATTATCTATATTAGTATAGAAAACATTTATTTTTTTTTCATCAACCGTAAAGGCAACCAAACAAGTTTCATTGTCAACTTCTGATCTAAACGATAAGTGAATTATTCCGCTTGCTGGTTTGCTAACTTTATCTACGTGTTTGTTTTGGTCAAATGATGGGTAAAACCTTATGTCCTTATTCATATTATAAATCTTTTGTTTTTGCTGTAATTTACATTAGTATTTCATAAAAAGAGAAGTTTTTCCACAAATAGCATTTTTCTGGTAGCTGATCGGCTGCGAAGGAATGTCAAAATCTCCACAATTTCAATTTTCTGGTCATAAACCCACTTTTCATAGTTCTTGATAACTTTGGTTTTTAGGATGTCTAATTCTTTTTGTGGAGGTATTAACAAGGTGCAAATTTTCCAAAAGAGTAGTTTTTGTTGCTTGTGGATGGGATAAAAAAACCTCTACTATCAAGGTTATGATAATGTGGTTGTTTTGAAATTTTCAATCAATGATTGGTTGCCAAATTTTACTATTGTATTTTGATGAATACCTACTAACTAACAATTATAAAATTAACTAAGTAACCTAGACAGATCAAACCTACCACATAAATAAACAATATGTATGAAAAAAGAGAGCAATATAGCCAACCACTATTTTTTTAAAATTACCAAAATTAAGCCTTACCCCAAAGAATATTAAACAAGTAAACATAATGGAATTGGCAAGTCTTTTTAATGAAGATTTCTTGAACTTTCTAAAGTAAAAATTGTCATTTAGTTTATAAATATCTCTGGATATTTTTCTAAAAAGGCGACAATTTAAAATTGTAAAAGAACAAACAAATCCTAAAATCCAAATAAATATATATTCTTTGTTGTAACCAAAATTCCACCAGAATCTGATAAAAATATACTTGATTTTTGTAAGGAAAGTGCTTTCTTCACAGTTCCATAGTAAAAATTTTTGATATTCTATATCCACTAATTTTTTACTATCTATAAACCCTTCATCTTCGAACTTTTTACGTAATTGTACAAAAAGACTTTTTTTCTGGTCAAGGCTTAAACTATCTTCTTCTTGAAAATACAATTCAAATAATTCATAGTTCATTTTGATTTGGGATAAGTCCATATTAAACAGACTGACCTTACATTTTTTTTTACCTCTAAATAACTTGTTAAACATACCTTTTTTTTCAGGTAATGAACTTGGACGTTTACTAAAAGTAAAATTCATAACTCCATTAACTGTTGTATTATGTAATATTAGTGTATCAGGTAATGTTGCTTCACTAAAATGAACTGTAGATTCAAAGTGTGCTTTACTAAAATCGGCTTTAGTTTTAAAATGGGTTCCACTAAATAAAACAGTAGAGTCGAAGTGAGCACTCCAAAAGTAAACTTCAGACTCAAACTGTGCATCAGTAAAAAAAGTAACAGACTCAAAATGAGCACCCATAAAATTAGTTTTGGAGTGAAATTGAGTACCCCAAAACAAAGCAGTAGAATTAAATTGAGCATTGATAAAAGAAACCTCATCTTTAAATATACTATTATCAAATTCAGCTTTTGAATAAAATTCGGTATCTGTAAAGTTAGCTGTTGAAAGAAATCGTACACCTCTAAAGTTAGACAAAGAGTCAAAGTCAGCATTTCGGAAAAAAGCTAATGAATCGAAGTAGGTATTCTCAAAGTTGACACCCATTGTAAATTGTGCATTCCCAAAATAAGTATTAGAATCAAAATGGGTCTGGCTAAAATCTACTTTATGGCCAAAATATGCTTTGTTAAAGTTTGATATAGAATCAAAATGGGTCTTGTTAAGAATTGCATTAGGACTAAGTTGAGTATTCTCATTATTTTTTTGAAATACACTATTCGTAACATTTTCTTGTTCCAAAAGTTTTCCAAACATATGATTTTGAAAGATAAAGAGGTTCACGAAAATAATCGTAATTTTTGCAAAACTATTCATTGGGTATTATTTATAGGGTAAATATTCATAAACGATCACTTTGATTGATATTGATTATAAGACAGCAAATAAACGTAAAATTTGCGACAATACAATTATTATCGGTGGAGGTTTTGTTTGCCTTTTTCCTTAGCCAATCCGTCATTTTTGATATAGTTGATAGATTTTTCATTATCATACAAATATTTAAACGTTGACAGGTATTTTTTGCAAGTTAGAAGACACTTTCTTATAAATCAAAGCCTGATTTTTCAATATAATATTCTGTGTGCTTATTTTTTTATTCAATAAAATACCTAATGAACCCATAAGAGGCACTGCTACAGAGCTTTAGATAAAGTACAGATTTTTATTTTTAATCATTGATTTGTAAAAAAAAATCACAGAATCAAAATACAATGTAATCCAAAATAGAGTATCTTGCGTAAATCTCGTATTATTATGTAAACTTATAAACAAATTTGAATATGAAATTCAAGCAGATACTAACTCTCAGGTCAATTACAAGTTTGCCAGTTTTGTTATTTGTATTGATGTTTTCTACAAACACTGATACTTGGGCTTCCAGTCATAGGGAAGCACCCTTAATAGCAAATGACCCTCTGGCAGACAACACAGATTTATATGCTTTTAGGAGTCCAGATAATCCTGACATGGTCACCATTATTGCTAATTACATTCCTGGTCAATTACCACAAGCAGGTCCGAATTGGTATACTTTTGGTGAAAATATACGCTATGAAATTCATATTGACAATGATATTAATACAGCAGGTGATGATATTATCTATCGTGCTACTTTTTCTCAAGTAAATGAAGATCCTACAACTTTCTTCTACATTCGTTTAGGGGCAGAAAACTTAAAGACAACTTATACTTTAGAGAGAAGTATGGATGGTGGTAGTTCTTTCCAAACGATTGTCACTGACGGTGTTGTTCCTCCTCCAAACATAGGTCCAAGATCTATTGAAGGTGGAGCAGGTTTGGGTGCTTCAAGCTACGAATCTTTAATTGCGAGTGCTATAACTACTGCTAGTTCAGGGGAAACAGTTTACTGTGGTCCAGCCGAAGATCCTTTCTTTGTCGATCTTGGTGCTGTCTTCGATTTAGGTAATTTGCCACGTCTTGGTGAAGATGCAAGAGATGGTTTAGCTGGTTACAATGTTCATTCCATTGCGCTTCAAATTCCTATTTCTACTTTGCAAAAAGATGGAAAGGATGTTTCAGAAGCAACTGATATTCTTGATGGTGATTTTGTCGTTGGTGTTTGGGCTTCGGCTTCTCGTCCTATGATGAGAACACTACAAACAGATGGTTCTTCGCCAGTTGATATGGGCGACTGGGTTCAGGTTTCTAGATTGGGAATGCCTTTGACTAACGAAGCAGTTATCCCAATTGGTAGCAAAGATGAATGGAACTTTCTTACTCCATACAATGAAAATCCTGCTCACTTTGAGTTTTTCTATAATCCTGAATTAGGATTGTATATGGACGATGCTCTATTTGGTGGAGCAGTCCCTTCTCTAGCTCCTCTTAGAATACAAAAATCTTCTTTAGCTGGTTTGTTCGGACCAACTTTTCCTGGTTTTGACTTCTCTAACGGTGCAGATGGTTTATTTGGATTGAAAGGTAGTGCTGCTGTTGCTGGAACTGCATTAGATGATGCTGTTTTTGGAACATTGTTGCTTCCTGCAGCAGGAAAACCTCGTTCTGTAGATTTATGGCCAGCTTTCCATACGGGAGTTCCTAACTTCCCACCTTATCAATTAGCTACTGGTAAAATGGGTAATCCATTAAATGCTGGAAAACCTTTTATCAATAACTTTTTGCCAAATGGTGGTGATATGTTACGTCTTAATATGGCAGTACCACCAACGCCAAGAGCTTCTGCTGCATTTAGCTCGCTTGGTCTTATTAATGCTGCTGTTCTTGGTTTAACAGATCCTACTTACGCTAATACAAATATCGAATTTATACCAAATATGGATGGCTTTCCAAATGGTCGTCGTTTAGAAGATGATGTTACTCGTATCGAATTACAAGCGGTTGCTGGTGCTGTATTAGCGGCTGTTGGTTTATGGTACGATGATTATGATGCAACAGATGCTGCTGCTTCTCCTGTTACAAATGACTTACTTGGTGTATTGACTTATTCTACAGGTGTAGATAACAATGATGTGCCTTTTAAATCTGCTTTCCCATACTTGGCAAGTCCTAGTAGAGGAACAGAGGTCAGCAATCCTAATGATCCTGTAGCTTCACAAACAGGCAATGGCGGTTTGTATGTATCTAATACAGCTAACCCAGGAGTTAGTATTTACCAACCATCACTTTCTGATATAGACCAAACTATCAGCGTTGATACTGATCAAGCAGATGGTAATGGTGTAGTGGTTGATGAAACAACAAACCGATTGATTCAGTTGTCAAGAGCGACTTCTACAATCAAAATATTTGATAATGCAAGTAGTGTGAAAGGTAGTGCAATGCCTGTTAGTTCATTTACTGATCCTGGTATGGTTAGTGGTCGTGAAATCGCTTATGATGCTGCTAATGATATAATTTATGTAGCAGATCATGATGCTGGTGTTAGTGCAATTTTGGCTTACGATGCTGCTTCTACTCTTAGTGGAACTGTTAGTCCATCTCGTGTATTGACATTGAATGGTCGTCCTTGGGGTATTAGTTATGATGCTGCTAACGATAGAATGTATGTGGCAAAAGATTTGACTGATATGTTCCAAACTTACGATAACATCTCTGCTGCTGCTTCTGGTATGTTAATGCCAACAGTTGAAGCTTCATTAGCTGGTATGACTAGAGTACACGGTATTCATTACAATGCTGCATCAGATATTTTATTTGTAACAGAAATTACAGATGCTTCTGGTGGTAACTTTGATACAGATGGTGGTATTCATACTATTGAAGATGCAAGTACGGTTGTTGCTGGAAGTCCAACTATGGTAACAGCAACTAGAATAATAGCAGGTCCAATGACTTTATTGGGTAACCCTGTTGATGTAGATTACAATGCTGGCAATGGAACTATTTTTATTGCTGAAAAAACAAAAGGCGGTTTTGTATTAGGATTTGATATAAATGACTCAGGAGATGTTGCACCAAGTATTGCAAGAACTTATGCTGTTCCTGAAGATATATACTTTGCTCCTTCAAGTGGTAAGCTATATGCTTCTAATACTGCTAACCCTGGAGTTGCAGTATTCTCAATGGCTTTCTCTAATTGGGTTACAGCTCCTCAAATGATTGCTTCTGGACAAGCAGACGGAAATGGTATTGCTTATGATGAATCAAATGGCTATGTTATACAATTATCAAGAGCAGACATGAGTGTGAAGGTTTTTGATGATATGGGTAATTTAGTAACACAATTTACAGATCCTGCCATTACTAGTGGAAGAGAAATTGCTTTAGATAAAGTGAATAATGTTTTATACGTTGCTAGTAATAGCGATAGTAAAATTTTGGCTTATGATAATCCATATATGATGAGTGGAACTGTGAGTGCTAGTAGAACGCTTAACCTAAATGGTCAGCCTTGGGGTATTACTTATGACCCAGCTGGTGATCGTTTATTTGTTGCTAAAGATCTAACAGATGCTTTCCAAGTCTACAATAACCCTGCTTCTTTAGACGGAACGGTTATGCCAGATAGTGAAATATCAATTGTTGGAGCAACCCGTACACACGGTATTACTTATTCACCTATTTTAGATGTTTTGGTTGTTACTGAAATTGGTGCTGCTTCTGGTGGTGCATTTAATACGGATGGTGGATATTATTTATTTGGTGGAGTAAGTGGTGCTATAGCAAGTGGTGCAACTAGTATTACGCCTACAAGATCTGTTATTGGTGCGAATACTAAAATGGGGAATCCTGTTGATGTTGCCATTGATGATAGAGATGGTGGACATTATATTTATATTGCTGAAAAAACAAATGGTGGTAGTCTTTTAATTTTTGATGCAGCTGCAATGGGAGATGTTGCTCCTAATCTATTTGTTAGATATGCAGTTCCTGAAGATATTTATCTTGATACAACTGGTCCAACAATACCATAAAAATTCAAGTAGTACTTCTTGATTGCTACCTAAATTATTTCAAAATTACAAAAATTTAAAAGATGAAATTCGTTAAAATATATTCACTTTTCTTATTACTTTTTTGCTTTGTCCAATCGGACTTGTTTGCTTCTAGTCATAGAGAAGCACCCCTTATTGCCAATGATCCTCTAGCTGATAATACAGACTTATACGCTTTTAGAAGCCCTGATGATCCATCAACTGTTACAATCATTGCCAATTATATTCCAGGACAATTGCCACATGGAGGTCCTAACTATTATACTTTTGGTGAAAATATTCGTTATGAAATCCATATTGACAATGATGTCAATACAATGGGGGACGATGTAATTTACCGTGCGACATTTACACAAAACAATGGTGACCCAACTACTTTTTTTAATATAAGATTAGGCGCAGAGAACTTGCAAACGACTTATCTTTTAGAGCGTAGTATAGATGGGGGAAATACTTTTGAAGCCATCGTTACTGATGGGGTAGTACCACCTAACAATATAGGTCCTCGTTCTATTCAAAGTGGAGTTGGTTTGGGTGCTTATAGCCATGAAAGGCTTATTCAAAATGCATTGACTACTGCTACAACTGGAGAAACAGTTTATTGTGGTCCTGCCGAAGATCCTTTCTTTGTTGACTTAGCAGGGGTTTTTGATTTAGGAGACTTGCCTAGTCAAGATGGAACTTCAAGAGACGGTTTAGAATGTTATAATGTACATTCTATTGCTATTAAAGTTCCTATTTCTATTTTACAAAAAGAAGGAAAAGATGTTTCTGAAGCAACTGATATTCTTGACAGTGATTTTGTAATCGGCGTTTGGGCTTCTGCTTCTCGTCCTGCGATTAGAACATTAAATGCAGACATAGGAACAGAGTCTTACTCTGGTGACTGGGTGCAAGTTTCTCGTTTGGGAATGCCTTTGACCAATGAAGCAGTTGTGCCAATAGGAGCAAAAGATGCTTGGAATGCCAACACGCCATACAATGAAGATCCTGCTCACTTTGAGTATTTCTATAATCCTGAATTAGGATTGTATATGGACGATGCTCAATTTGGTGGAGCAGTTCCTGCCTTTTCTCCTCTTAGAATACAAAAATCTTCTTTAGCTGGTTTATTTGGACCAACTTTCCCTGGTTTTGACTTCTCTAATGGAGCAGATGGTTTATTTGGATTAAAAGGAAGTGCTGCTGTTGCTGGAACTGCATTGGATGATGCTGTTTTTGGAACATTGTTGCTTCCTGCAGCAGGAAAACCTCGTTCTGTAGATTTATGGCCAGCTTTCCATACGGGAGTTCCTAATTTCCCACCTTATCAATTGGCTACTGGCAAAATGGGCAATCCTTTAAATGCAGGAAAGCCTTTTATCAATAACTTTTTGCCAAATGGTGGTGATATGTTACGTCTTAATATGGCAGTACCACCAACGCCAAGAGCTTCTGCTGCATTTAGCTCACTTGGTCTTATTAATGCTGCTGTTCTTGGTTTGACAGATCCTACTTACGCTAATACAAATATTGAATTTATACCAAATATGGATGGCTTTCCAAATGGTCGTCGTTTAGAAGATGATGTTACACTTATCGAATTACAAGCGGTTGCTGGTGCTGTATTGGCTGCTGTTGGATTGTGGTATGATGATTATGATGCAACAGATGCTGCTGCTTCTCCTGTTACAGATGACTTAGTTGGTGTATTGTCATACCGTACTGGAGTAGATGAAAATGACCAACCATTCCGTTGTGAATTCCCTTATGTTGCTGCACCTTACTCTGGAACTGGTCCTTGTAGTGGACAAGTAGCTAAAACATTAGAGAATAATGATTGTACTGACTTCCAGCTTTGGACAGACTTTGTTTGCAATCCAGAAGGAACTTTGTTTAGAGTTTTATTAAATGTAAGTGGCGGAACTGGACCTTACACAGTTTTAGTTGATGGTGATGAAGAATTGACTTTGGAAGATGGTGTGTTCCCATATATTGTTGGACCATATCCTGTTGGAGGAAGCTTTAGTATTACAATCACAGATGCTACAGGGTGTGAATCAAGTGAGGAAATTAGCATGGTTGATTGTACAACTACTGCAGTTGAGTTGATTAAATTTTATGGTACTGCAGAAACAAACGGTAACTTATTAAGCTGGGCAACTGCTACAGAAGTAGACAGTAAATTCTTTATTTTACAACATTCATTAGATGGTGTTAATTTTAGAAATATTGCTAATGTAAACTCTTCTGGTAATTCTGGAACTCGTCAAAATTATTCTCATTTGGATAAATCAGCTCCAGAGGGATTAAGCTATTACCGTTTAATTGAAGTAAGCACAGATGGGCGACAAAGAGTATATGGTGTTATTTCTTTAGAGAGAGCAGAAGGAAATACTTTTGGAATAGTAGATATTTATCCTATTCCTACTAAAAGTGAATTAACGATTGATTTTGCTTCTTCAGTTAATGATCAAGTTTTACTTGAAATATACGATGTAGTTGGAAAGAAAATCGTTAGTCAAGTTCAACAAGCTAAAATTGGAACTAATACTTTCCAAGTTGATTTATCTAATGCACCTAACGGTTCTTTAATCTTGAATTTAATTCAAGGGGAAAAGATAGTTAGTACACAACTAATTAAATTATAAGATATCTGATTAATTATATTTACAAGCTGCCTCTTTTTGAGGCAGCTTGATTTTATCTTCTTTATATATTGAAACTGAAAAACATTTTACAGTCTCTAATTTTTATTGTGTCAATTAAAATGGATAAGGTGACACTAAATCGAATTCTATTTTATCAATACAGAAAAATACCTAACATGACTTTTTTTAATCGATATCAATTGTGTACTATTTTATTTGCATTTACTCTAATTGGATTAACTAATAGTTGTTCTTTAGACAACGGTGTTGCTCAAAATAATACATCTCCTAAGTCTAGCGATAATCAATTTTTGGTAGAAATTCCTGCCATACAAGAAAGAGAAGGTAAACTGGCAGAGGCACCTGAATGGGCTAAAATCCGAGAGGGGGCAAATATACTTTATCAAAAAGTCAGGATGACAAAAGATGCTAAGGCAGCTCTACAATTAGCAGCTGTTTATATGCAAGAAGCCAGAATAACAGGCGATCATCCTTATTATTATAATGCTGCTTTGGATGTTTTAAATGTTGTTATTGAAAATCCACCAAAAGAGAAGATTTTACAATACCAATCTCTGGTAAGTAAAGCTTCAGTTCTTTTATCACAACATCATTTTGAAGAAGCTCTACAAACTGGAAAAGAAGCTCTAAAACTTGAAAAAAACGATGCCCAGGTATATGGTGTACTTTGTGATGCCAATGTTGAATTGGGCAATTATAATGAAGCTGTTGCAATGTCAGATAAAATGATTTCTATCAAGCCAGATTTGCGCTCTTATGCGAGAATCTCTTATTTAAGAGAATTGCATGGCGATGTAGATGGGGCTATTGAAGCAATGCAAATGGCTGTTAAAGCTGGTGTCCCTAGTCATGAAAATACAGCTTGGGCTAGGCATACTTTAGCTGGTCTGTACCTCAATTATGGTAAAATAAAAGAAGGAAAAGAAGAATTAGAAATGTGTTTAGAGGAACGCCCTATTTATGCTTTTGCTATTGCTAGTCAAGCAGATCAATTGCTCAGTGAAGGAGACTTAGATGTCGCTGAGGAAAAGATTGAAAGAGCTTGCGAATTAATGCCAGAATTTTCTTTTTACGTTACTCAAGCTAAGATTCAAAGGGAAAAGAAAGAAACTGAGGCATTTGAAAAAAATCGCGAAGATTTATTAGTAATGATGAAAGAAGATACAGAGAGTGGACACAATATGAGTTTAGAAACTTCGAGAATTTACCTAGAACTATTTAATGATGAAGAAAAAGCTCTAAATATTGCAATGACAGAATATGAGTTGAGACCTAACAATATAGAGATTAACAAATTATTAGGAGAGATTTATTTTGCTAATAATAATTTTGAAAAAGCAATAGAGCATTTGGATAAAGCAAGTACAACCAATTGGGCAGATCCGACTTTGCTTTGCTTAAAGGGTTTGGCATTGTGTAAAACAGGAAATATAGAAAAAGGCAAAGACCTTTTGAAAAAAGTAATTAATAATGGTTCAATAAAAGACCAAGATTTGCTTTCACAAAGCAGAACTTATCTTGCAAATTCTTAATATTAAGTCCAAGACTTATATGGTTATTTGACAATTTTTGTAAAATAAATAAATAGATAAATCTAAATTTTAAATTAATTAAATCTACCCTTCTGATTTAAGTGTTGTACCGCCTCCTTTAACAGCTTTTTTTATTACTAAAAACTTACATTTGCTTAAGCAGCTTTTGTAGTTTATTTGTAATGATTGAAGCTTTTTTTTGCTTCTAAAGTTATAGCTACATCACAAACTTCATTCTCCGCTCATCCCATTTCCCCGTGCTTTGATCTTGCTCCATATTCCAATAAACTCCCTAACTCTCTGATTACTCACTTTGTTACCGTTGCCTGAGGCCTTTATTAATTTCTCAATACCTTGATTCTTGCCTCAAATTCCAATAAATCTCTTACTCCTTGATTACTCCCAATACTCGAAGGCAAAGTCACCTGAATTACAGTTGCCTTGTCCTTATTAGAAAATATAAATATGTTTTTATTTTGCCATACATCAAACATAATCAATAATTTAAATATGTAGAAAAAGTGAATTTGTTTTCCTATATTAGTATCCTAATAGTGCCAACGATTTGTATCTTTCCTTCAGTAACGAAAAAACAATAACTTCACGATTTAGACGGCTTTTTTCGCCCTCATTTTCCTCTTGAAATCGTTCAAAGTATCGACAATTATCACTCTTTCAAAAGAAAAATGAGAACCAAACTAGCTCGTCTAAATAGCAAACTTATTATTTTATCGTTACTTAGCATTTCAGATACAACAAACTTTAAATTGTGTATTTTTTAATGTGAATTTTCATTTATGAAAATCAATCTGACTTTTGAATTAAGTATTTAATTCAAAAGATGGACCTAATATTTTTATATGTTTACGTTTTTCCCTATGTCATTTGAGCAGCTGGATATTAAATCTGATGATTATCTTCCGCTGTTTTTTAATCTTACAAATTTATCTAATCAGCAAGATCTAGCGGCTATTCTTAGAAATGAATCTGGTATTGTTGTATATGATCAAATTAAATCACAGATTTGTGAGTTGATTAAATGTCAGCATCCTTCAAGGAAGTTATCAGAAAAAGAGATCAAAGACTATTCTAAGAAGTTGATTAATGGTTTTTCATTGCAAGAGTATGGTAATTGGGTTTATTATCCATGGTCAAGACGGTTGGTGCATATTTTACCCGAAAAAGAGTTTGGCCAATTGCGATCGGCGAGAAATAATTTTAAAATAACACCGCAGGAGCAGGATAAAATTTTTCATAAAATGTAGGGTAACTCTCACGGTTGCCCATTATATAAATGTAGCGGCAACCCTTGTGTTCGCCCATCTAAAAAACATTCTATAATATTGAGTCCACTCCAGAAAGATAAAAAATCAAAAATGTTTTTTTTAGCGATCTTTGCACCTTTCTCAATTCCCTGATGGTCAGGCATCAACGAATCTCAAAAAATGCAAACCTCTTCTAAAAAATTCCATTTTGTGAAAATCATCTCTTTTTGGAGTAGACTCAATATTAGAATGTTATAATCAAAAATATACTAAATTCTTATATAAGTATTCAATATTTGACAAATATGTCGCTATTTAACATCTTTTTGTTAAATTTATGATGTGAAGCGCCAAGATCAATTGATTCAGTTGATCAATTTCTAACTGAATATTCCATTATGTTAAACATACTGCTAGTAGAAGATAACGAGGTAAATGTAAAATTAGTTGAAGAAGCCTTAAAGAAAATTGAACATCCAGTCGTACTTGAATCCGTTCAAGATGGTGCTGAGGCTATAAACTTTATTACTAAGAAAGAACCATATGAAAATGTGTTTAAGCCGCAAATTATACTGTTAGATAAAAATATGCCCAAAGTGAATGGTTTGGAATTTTTGACATTTATTAAAAAAGAAGAAGCTTTGTCTAAAATCCCAGTATTGATGTTTACGACTTCTACCAATCCTAAAGATTATGAAACTTGTTATGAACTGGGAGTAAATACTTATTTTGTTAAACCAATAAAATTTGATCAGTACGTTGACTTATTAGATAAAATTATTGGTTATTGGAGTCAAGCTCAGTTTGGGCATTAGTGAAATGAAATAAATAAGTAGCTCCAAAATTTACCGAATCGTCGGACCGTGTAGATTTTTTTGATTTCCAATGTCAAAAAAGTCAAGTCGGTCCGACGCTCGGTAGCAGGGCTATCGAATGTCGAACCAGGTTACTTTTTTGACGACAGAAATCAGAAAAAGATGATGATAAATTGGGGCTAGTTATTAATTTCGTTTCACCTAATACTTTTTTTTCGACTTATTTGATTTCCAGTTATATACATTTATACATGGGCTTGGATAAGTTTCTCCAATTTTTATTTTTAGAAAATCTTGCTCTGCCATTTTTAGTAGGTAAGGTTCATGAATTCTAGTAGAAGGTAAGTCGCTCAACTCTGGAATCCAATATTTTACATAATCTCCATATTGATCGTACTGTTTTGCTTGTTTCAAAATATTAAAATATCTACCTTCTCTAGGATCATTGCCAATGCCAGCAATATAATTCCAATTTCCATAATTACTTGATGGATCATAATCAATTAAAGTGGATTCAAAATATTCTGCTCCAATCAACCAATCTAATTTGAGATCCTTTACCAAAAAACTCGCTACATTTTGCCTACCTCGATTTGACATAAATCCAGTCTTTTTTAGTTCTCTCATATTTGCATCAATAAAAGGAATACCCGTTTGACCATCTAGCCAAGCTTTTACTTTTTTGGGATCATTCTTATAATGAATGTTAGCTTTTTTGATTCCTCCTTCTTTAAATATCAAATCCCCATATTTAACAGCTATAAATTTAAAATAATCTCTCCAGAGCAATTCGAAGATCATCCAGTAAGTTGACTTGTTTTTGACCCGCTCTTTTTCATATTGATCAATTTCCCAATAAATTGTTCTTGGAGAAATACATCCATAGGCCAACCACATCGAAAATTTAGAAGAAAAATCTTTACCTAGCAGCTCATTTCTAGTTTCTTTATAATTTTCTATGAGATCAGTTTCCCACAAATAATATTTTAATCGAAGCAAGCCCGAAGTCTCACCTCCTTGATATAAATTTGATGGTTTCTCCTCTTTTTCAGCGTCAAATCCCAATTTCTCTAAACTTGGAATTTCACCTGGCTCAATTCCTTGAGTGAAATTGATAAAATCAGGTGTTTGAATTTCACTTCTAACATGTAAACTAGATTCAACAGATTGTCTGAACTTTGTAAAAATATCAGGCAAGTTTTCAATTGTGAAAGGAAGGTCGTCAAAATTTATCAATGTATTGCCCCAGAAATATTCAATCGAAACGTCAATTGTATTTAATTTGTCCTCGAGAGCTTGTTCTACAATAATTTCTTCACTGCAAACTTCTTCCTGACAATATACTGCATTTGCATTGAATTTTTGAGCAATCTCAAAAACCTTATCTTCTGGTTTTCCGTATCTAATTATCAGATTCCCACCAAGTTCTTTTAAAGAAAACCTTAAATCTAAAATTGACTGAAGTAAAAAACTAAGCTTGTTTGGACTAAATTTTTGAAACCCATATTTTGTGGTTTTTTCAAAATGTCGAGGGTCAAAACAGTAAATAGGTATGATTTCATCTGATTCCTTTAGTGCAGACATTAGTGTGTCATTGTCTTTTAATCTAAGATCATTACGAAACCAAACAATTGAAATTTTTGACATAGTTTATAAACAATTGTATTTGTATTTTGTTTCATAAAAATAATCCAACCATTCAAAATATGTCAGATTGGTTGTGTTTAAGTGCTTATGCAAAAATAATCGTCATTTCAGAGAAGGCTATTTTTTCGCTAGGCTAGGCAAAAAATCTCTGCTGGTCCGACGCTCGGTAGTCTAGCTACGGTGATATTTTTTAACGATGCATAACGGAAAAAGAGACGCTCTGAAATGTGTCGATTATTTATACTTAGCTTACTTTATTGTTAAAATGATTAGATTCGGGATATTTTATCTTTATACTTGCTGTTGTTGAAAAACTACTCATTATGATTTATTTGAGTAATTAAACTTTGTATATATAAAGGCAATCAGTAAGATAAATAAACGACACATTTTATAAAAAAATGAGAGTAATTAGCTTTATATCAATTTTTATTTTATATTAACCGTAGATATTTTGAAATCCTAACATTTACAAACAACATTTACAGTTTACTTAGTGTAAAAACTAAGTTTTTTGGATACCTTTGCGTTAGGAATGCTGAAAAAATAACTTTGCAATTTTTTGACAAAGAAATTTGATGATATTTAAGGAAAAAAACGCAGTCCTAGCAGGTCTAAGGCGAGTATTTTTGACCGGTCCGCTGGTGCGGAAGAAGATCATTAAATATCAAAGCGGCAGGCGATCCTGTCAAAAATGTAAATTTATTTTATTAGTATTCCATTAGATTATAATCCAAAAAATATATTTAATGATATCTGAATTTGAACATTTGAACGAGGAAGAGATTAACTTATTAACTGATGCAATCCCGCTAATTACAATTTTAATTGGAGGAGCAGACGGAGAATTAGATCATCAGGAATTGGAATGGGCAAAAAAAGTTACTGAGATTAGAACATACAATAATCCAGAGAATCTTAAAGAATATTACTCACTTGTTGGGGTGTTTTATGACGTAAAACTAAGCCAATACCTTGCTGAATTACCAAAGGAAATTGAAGAACGAACTTTGGCTATTTCAGACAAGCTTGCAAAACTAAATGCAATCTTGCCGAAGCTTGATGAAGAGTATAGGAAGGACATTTATGATAGTTATATAAGCTTTGCACATCATGTTGCCAAAGCTTCTGGTGGGTTCTTGAGATTTCTTAATGTAAGCAAAGAAGAAAAGGATCTTATGAATTTGCCAATGATCAATAAAATTGCTTGATTATCAGTTTTTTATAAGCTGAACAAAAAGTGCAAACAAATAAATACTATTGATCAATAATTGTATTATTTGTACATATTTGAAAATGATTTGTAATGAGGGAAAGATGTATTCTGTTTAGAAGATTTGTGATTTTGACAATTTGTTGTGTTTTATTTAGTGTATTCATAAATGCACAAATTGATGGTTTAGAAAATACCGCCGCCGCGCCTTTAGTTCGTGGACCTTTTATACAAAATCTACAAACCATTGACGGTGAAAGCGTTGCTACTGTAAGATGGAGAGTAAAGGGCAGTATTGAAAATGATGGATCAATAAGTGATGGTAACTATAGGTTTTGTTATAAACCTGCTGGTTCTATTATAAGTGATTGTATTGATGAGTCTGACAAGTTTATAACCCTAGAAGAATTAACTTATAAAGATAGTAAGGGGAATGTCAATGTAGGGTTCTCGTATAAAGCAATTATTAAAGAGCTTAAACCCAATACTCAATACAGATATTCAATTGCTTCAAATGATTGTGTATCTAAAAATTGTGAAGTTGAAACGGGCTTTTTCAAAACCTCTCCCGAGGTTGGTACTTCATTTTCAAAAGAGAAACCTGTCAAAGTTTGGGTTTTAGGGGATAGTGGTTCAAATTATTCTTGCTCGGACGGTGGCTCTGGATTAGAAGAAGATTATTGTAAGGATGAATTTGTAAGAGATGCATACCTTAGGTACACCAATGAATATGAGGACTACAATGCTCCAGGTGAACATGTAGATTATTTTGAAGAAACAGATATTATCCTAATGTTGGGGGACAATGCTTATGGTCAATCTGGAAATAACGGGCAAGTTGAATACAAGAGTGGATCGGATTTGGCTATACAAGAAAGAATTTTTGATAAATATTCTAAAATATTAAAATACAAACCGCTTTTCCCAACTCCAGGAAACCACGAATTTGATCACGGTTATGCTGAAGATTATTACAAATCTTTTTCAGTTCCTGCTCCTGGTACTTTCGCTTTTGAAGATAATATTACAGGAGAAACTAGACAATATCCATTGGCTTATTACTCTGTGGATTATGGTAATATACACTTTATAAGCTTAAATTCTCAAATCTCAACTCCTACGGACCCTGATCCTAGCTCTGTGCATGATATGGCTAAATGGTTGAGAGCTGATGTTGCAAAAGCGAAAGCAAATGGAGCTAAATGGATGATTGCTTATTGGCATTATCCTGTTTATACTGGTGGTCGTCATACAGAATCTGAGCCTGCTTCTCAAACAATGAGAGACTATATTTTACCAATTATTGATAGTTGTAAAATTGACTTGGTTTTAAATGGGCACAATCACCATTACGAAAGATCTTATATGGTGAAAGGTTTTCACAAAGAAACCTTGAATGATTGCAGCGATCCTGTAAGTTGTTGGTTTGCTAAAAATAACGGTTCTCTTGTTTTCCAAGATTGTTATTTTGAAGACTTAGGAGGGCTTGCTTATTTTACTGAGTGCGATGATCCTTGTTCATCAAATCCACCATATACTTATCCAGATATGGTAGTTGGATATCCTTTCTTAACAAGTCCTAATGGAACTGGTGGTTATTGGTCAGATCCTGTACCTAACTTTCCTGGTCATAGTACTGGAAAAGCAAGTATATTGGATTATGGCAATGACAATGTATATCAAAAAGGAGAAGATGGAACGGTTTATATTGTAGCTGGTTGTGCTAGTAAAGATACTAGATATCCAATTAAAAACTATAATTGCCCTGCTGCTGTTGACAAGGAAGAGCACTTTTTTCACCATCCTTTGATGCATAAATTTAGAAATACAGAGAATTTAGATGGAGGAAGAGGAATACAGGGAATGGGCTCTGTTTACCTTGAGATTAGCGACGAAAAATTAGTAGTGAAATTTATTGCTGTAGAAAATGATTCAGACAATCCAATTGTTAAGGATAGCTTCATGATTTGTAAATCTTTTCCTTGTGTTTGGGAGCCTAATGGCGACAAACCAGCAGGAAATTCTGAAACAATCTTTATCAGAAGCACAGAAGAATCTTCTGAGTTGAACATTCACCCTAATCCAGTATCAGATTTACTCTACGTTAATCTTTTATCAGAGAGCATTACAATGGGGGATGATTTAGAAATTTCATTCTGGAATGCATCCAACGAAAAACAATTTGTACAGTCATTAGATCCTCAACAAAAAAATTGGCAGGTCAATGTTGCCAATCTTGAGCCAGGGCTTTATGTTATAAAACTAGTGTCTCAAAATCAAATGTTTACCAAAAAATTAGTTATAAAATAATTATAACAACCCAAGCATCGTGTTTTAAAGATGCAAAAAAAAAAATCCGCGTCGATTGATCCACTTAAAACAGACCAACCAACGCGGATTTTTAAATATATTAATACATTGTTCTAAGCAGTTTTCATATTTAAGAGATTCGTTCTCCATTAGAAAATTTCTGGATATTTTCAAGCTTACCTTTTTCGTCGTAGAGAAACCTTTCACCATCTATTTCTCCATTTTCGTAGTATTCTTTGATAGAAATACTCCCATTTGAATTCCACCAAATTCTTTCTCCTTGTTTTTTTCCATTTTGATAAAATCCTTCTCGCATTTTTTTTCCGTTTGGGTAAAAGACGGTTTCCTTTCCGTGTGGAGTATTATTTCTGAAGGTTGTTTTGCTGTATACTCCGCCTTCAAATACTTTCCCATTATTCTCCCATAACTCGTAAACAATTCCTTCTATTTTTCCCTTCTGATATGTTTTTTTTCTTTTTAGTTGTCCACTTTCCAAATATTTTGAACTTTCGCCTGTCTGAATTCCACTAACAAATTTTTCTTCAAGTTTTAGTTGTCCGTTTTCATACCATTCATATTGCTTACCTTCAAGCTTTCCAGCTACAGAATTACTTTCTTTTTCTTTTTGTCCATTGGCATACCAAGTTTCCCATTTGCCATTAAGCTGGTCGTTTTCCCATTCTTGTTTAATCCTTGAACCATCATCATAAAACTCCTGACTTGTGCCAATTTTTTTTCCGTTTTTGTAATTTTCAATTAGATAAATTTTACTTTTTTTATCTGGATAATGTAAAAACGGTTGGTTCATTCTTCCTATAGTCAATCCGTAAAGTTTGCCATTCTTTAAATTTTCTTCTAAAGTATAATTTTCAAAAATCTGTAATCGCTTTTCCAGACTATTCTTGTGATAAACCTTTTCGGTTGGTGTATCTTTAAAAATATCCCAACCTATAAGGTTTATTTCTTCCATATTGTTAAAACTAATAGGTTTCATTGTTTATTTTAATTACTTAGAACTACGCGCAATACCACCATAATTCATAACTCATAATTCAAGTGGTAACTTGCCAGTTAATCGGCGTTTTACCCATTGATTCAAGTAACTCATTGGTTTTCTTAAAATGATTGTTGCCAAAAAAACCATTGTACGCCGAAAAAGGCGAAGGATGAGTAGAAGACAAGATATGGTGCTTTTTAGTATCAATAAAAGTAGCTTTTCCTTTAGCAAAATTACCCCACAACATAAAGATCAAACCTTCTTTATGATCAGAGAGCTTTTGTATAACAGCATCTGTAAATTGTCCCCAACCAATTTTTTTATGGGAAGTTGGAGTTCTCGCTTCCACAGTCAAAACAGCATTTAACAAAAATACACCCTGTTCAGCCCACGATGTTAAGTTGCCAGTAGCAGGAATTGGCAATCCCAAACTAGTATGTATTTCTTTAAAAATGTTCATCAAAGAGGGGGGAGGCTTTACGCCATCAGGAACAGAAAAGGATAGGCCATGAGCCTGACCTGGACCATGATAAGGATCTTGACCAAGTATGACAACCTTTACCTTGTCTACAGGAGTTTTGTCAAATGCATTAAAGATCAAGCCTCCTGGAGGATAAATACTTTTGCCCTTTTTCTTTTCGTCTAGTAAAAATTGTTTGATCTCTAAAAAATAAGGCTTCTCAAATTCCTCATTTAGCAGAGAAAGCCAGCTTTTTTCTATTTTTGGGTTGATTTTTTTCATAATGGCTTGTAAATTTTTAAAATCTGTTAAGTCATATACTTTAGTGAAATGAAATAAATAAGTAGTTCGTTTCACCTAATAGCCAACTTATCGTTGAAAGTATCCAACATACACAGCATAGACACACATCAGTTGACCAAAAATACCTACTTTTGCAGTGCAAATAAGACAATTGGCTGTTTTTTGAAAAATAGAGCGTAAAAAAGTGGCATTAATCTTTAAAAATATGAGTAAAAATTTCCTCCTTATAATTATAATTTTTTGCATTTCTACACCTAGTATTTTTGCGCAAAGTGATGATGTTTTATTTACCTATGATAAAACACCTGTTGATGTCTCAGAGTTTAAATTTGTCTATGAAAAAAACAATGTCAACGAAAAAGAGCTTTATACAGATGCATCAGTCAAAGAATACCTTGATTTATATGTCAATTTTAAACTAAAAGTAAGAGAAGCAGAGTCTATGGGCTTGGACCAAACTCCTGCTTTTAAAAGTGAATACGAAAGGTATAAAAAGCAACTATCCAAGTCTTATCTAATTGATCGTCAAGTTTCGGAAGAAATGATTCGAGTAGCCTATAATAGAATTAAGGAAGAACGCAAAGTTTCTCATATTCTTTTGATGTGCAATGACGATACACCTCCTGAAGATACCGTCAGATTACACAAAGACATCAATGATATTTACAAAGAAATCAAAAGTGGAGTAAAAGAATTTGATCAAGCTGCTAAGCTTTATTCTGAAGACACAATGATCAATCTTGGTTATTTCACAGCCTTTCAAACAGTTTATCCTTTTGAAAATGGGATGTATGAAACAGAGGTTGGAAGTGTGTCTAAGCCAGTTAGAACAAAATTTGGCTATCATTTAATCAATGTTACAGATTCAAGAGCTTCAAAAGGAAAGGTGGAAGTTGCCTATATTTTAATGAAAATTCCTAAACGTTCAAATGATGAAATGAAGGATGCGATTAGACAAAAAATATACAGCATCCACGACTCACTTAAAAGGGGAGCCAAGTTTGAAGATATGGCTAGAAAATATTCTGAGGATAAAAGTACCGCTTACAATGGTGGAAAATGGAAATGGTTGAGCACTGGAAAGTCATTGGAAAGATTTGAAAAAGTGGCATTCTCTCTTGAAATTGGGCAATTTGCAGAACCAATTTTAACTTCTAATGGATGGTACATCATTAAAGCTCTAAACAAACAAGTCATTGGAAGTTTTGAGGATATGAAAAGCGACATTCAAGAGAAAATATTAAGGGATTCTCGCTCTGAAACAGTTCGTAGAACTTTTATTAAAAAATTAAAAAAGGAATACAAATACGAACCTAATGAAAATGGATTTAGCGAGTTTTTTGATCGTATGGATATTTCTGCCTTAACTCTTGGTAACTGGAAAGCACCAAAAGAACCTGAAACGAATGATCTGCTTTTTACTATTGGTGGGAAGAAGTATTACCAAGAAGATTTTGCTAAGTTTATTGAAACAAATCAAAATGTTAAAGGTGTTAAAAAAAGAAAGGATGTTCTTAAAAAACTGGAATGGTTAAGGCGTGCTTTTCTTAATAGGGAATTATTGAATGTGGAAGAGGAAAAGCTGGAAGAAAAACACCCTGAATTTAAAAGGCTTTTAAAAGAGTACAGAGACGGAATTATTCTTTTTGAATTAATGAACAAAAAAGTTTGGAGCCGTGCTTCTGCTGACTCAACTGGATTAGTAGAATTTTACGAAAAAAATAAAAACAACTACCTTACTGATCCAAAACTTTCGGGTAAAATTTTTACTGTAAAAGATCAGGCTATGGCAAAAGCATTGGTCAGCCCATTGTTGAAAATTGAAAAGAAAAGAAAAAAAGGAAAATCTTTTAAAAGCATTGATGAGACTTTAGAAAAAATGGGTTTAGGTTTGAGTAGCGAAAAAGTTTCATACGAAGAAGGAGTTTTTAATAAAGGTGATAATGAAATAACAGATGCTATTGAATGGGTAGATGGTATTTCAAGAACCTTTAAAAATGAAGATGGTACAACAACTTTTGTTTTAGTAGAAGATATTATTCAACCTGTTCCAAAAGCTTTATCTGAATGCAGAGGCTTTGTGATTTCTGATTACAATGATGAGCTGGAGCGAAACTGGATTTATGAATTAAAACAAAAATATCCTGTAGAAATAAATTATAAATTAGTTAACTCTTTAGTGAAATAAATAAAGCATTGAGTTAAGGCACATAATTAGCCATGACCGATTAAACCAAACCACAAAGCACAAAACCATTCCCCTCCCGTGGAGGGCCAGGGAGGTCGTGGTTTTATTAGCTGGAAAATTGGCAATAAATGGAGGAAAAAATTGGTAAATGTCTAGTTATTAATTTCGTTTCGCTTAATTACAAAATGATGACCGTTGATGTCTAAATCGTTATTGAATGTTTTTATTTTAGGATCTTGTCTTTGCTTCTTAACAGGATGTGATTATCTGAATGTATTTCGGAATAATAATGTCAATAAAAGCGAAAAAAAATTGGCACGTGTTAATAGAACTTATTTGCTTGAATCAAATTTGCCTAAAGGAATTACTGATAGAAAATACAATTCGCCAAAAGACAGTATTAAAGTACTTAGTGAGTATAAGGATAATTGGGTGTATCACCAATTGATGATGCAAAAGGCAAAAGACTTTTTACCTAAAGATAATATTTCTGAGATTGAACATAAAATTTCAGAATATGCGGGTTCGATTTTTGCTTATGAATATGAAAAGGAATTAGTAAACCAAAAAGTAAACTTGGAAGTCAATCCTGAACAGATTCAAAGTTATTATGACGAAAACATCAACAGCTTTGGATTGTCTCATAATATTGTGAATGGACGATATTTTTTTATGGATAATAATGTGGCGCAGGCTGACTCTATCAAAAAGTGGTTTAAAAATATGAATGGTACCAACTTTAAGAAGTTGGAAGCAGCAGGATTTCAAATTGCTACAAACTTTAACCTAAAAGGACAATGGCTTCCTTTTGACCAATTTCAAGCAAAACTGCCCGAAAGAATTAAAAATCCTGAAAAACTAAAGAAAAATAATTTTTTGGAATTAGGAGACTCAAATAGAACTTGCCTCGTTTGGATAGAAGATGTTCGATTCAAAGGCGAAACTTCTCCTGTTGAATACATAGAGCAAGACATTAGAAAAATCATCGTTAATAAGAGAAAGCAATCTTATCTCAAACGCATCAAAAATAATATTTATAATGAAGCAAAGAATACCAATGCAGTTGAAATATATTAGTAACGATGAAATAATAACTTCCGCAAGTTCAACGAGCTTATCTTGTTCTTATTTATCTTTGAAAAAACTGCCGGTCCGACGTTCGCGGTCCGACGATTCGGTAGCAGGGCTACGGAAGTATTTTTCAAAGATAAATACGGACAAAAGAAGTCCGGTCCGACGATTCGGTCTAAATGCGAAAGTTATTGTTTTTTCGTTATTTGGTCTTTTTGTATTTATTTATTTTAGCAATGTTATCAATGCACAAGAAAATGTACTAATTGATCGTGTTGCAGGGATAGTTGGAGATAAAATTGTGCTTGATTCTGACATTCGTCTTCAGGCAGAACAAGCAAAACTACAAGGCTATGTCGCGCCAGACGTGAATTGCCAGGTTTTGGATCAATTATTATTGGAAAGATTACTCGCAAATCAAGCCGAAATTGACAGTGTTACTGTTTCAGAGGAGGAAGTAGAAATCGAATTGGACAACAGAATGCGTTACTACCTAAATTTAGTTGGGTCAGAAGAGAAGTTTAGAGAATACTATAAGAAAAGTTCGCTCCAATTTAAAGAGGAGTTTCGTCCCGATATAAAGGAGATTATGTTGGCGCAAAAAATGCAAGGACAAATAGTTGGAGATGTAAAAGTAACGCCTGCTGAAGTGAAAGCCTTTTTTGCAACAATTCCAAAGGACAGTTTGCCGTATTTCAATGCAGAAGTTGAGATTATGCAAATTGTTTTAAAACCAATTGTAACAGCAGAAGCAGATCAGGCAGCACAAGAGAAATTAAGAAAAGTAAGAGAACGCATTGTTTCTGGACAAAATACTTTTGAAGAATTGGCTCCTATTTACTCTGAAGATCCTGGATCTGGCAAAAATGGTGGTAGATTAGGAATGCAAGATAGAGGAACTTTTGTTAAAGAATTTGAAGCGGTTGCCTATAAATTAGAAAAAGGTGAGGTTTCTGGCTTGGTTAAAACCCAATTTGGTTACCACATACTCAAACTAAATGAGAGAAGAGGTAATAAAGTAGATGTTCAGCACATTCTTATAAAACCTGAAATATCTTACGAAGACCTAGATTTGGTAGTTGCAAGAGGAGATAGTATTAAACAAATGGTAATGGATAGCACAATGAGTTTTAACGATGCTGTCGAAGAATTTTCGGAAGATGAAGACTCCAAAGCTTTGGGAGGTGTTTTTGTCAACCAACAAACGGGATCTACTTATTTTGAATTGGATCAATTACCACCAGATGTGTTTTTTGCGGTGGAAGGACTGAAAAAAGGACAAGTATCAGAACCAACTTTGATTAAAGAGCCAGATGGAAGCAAATTATACAAACTCTTTTATTTGCAATCGAGAAGTGAGCCACACCAAGCAAACCTTACTGATGATTATGAAAGAATAAAAAACCTAGCTCAACAAACAAAACAAAACGAAGCAGTTTCAGATTGGATAAAGGATAAATCAACAACCACTTATATTCATCTTAGAAACGAATACAAAGAATGTGAAACAATGGTTAAATGGGTTAACTAAGTTGCAATCACCACGTACGAACTTGTATCTTTGAGATTAGATACCAAAAGAATGGCAACTTTCGAGATTGCCAAAAATTAATAAAAAATATGGCTACACAAACACAAAATGGTTCAGATGTCGCTGCAGTAGATGCATTAGCGAAATCATACAATGCCTTGATGGATGAAATTGGTAAGGTAATAGTAGGGCAAAAACACGTTGTTAAAGGCGTTTTGGTCTCTATTTTTTGCGATGGACACAGTTTATTGGTTGGAGTTCCTGGATTGGCAAAAACCCTTCTGGTAAAAACCATCTCCGAAGTATTGGACCTTAACTTTAACAGAATTCAGTTTACACCAGATTTGATGCCTTCCGATATTACAGGGGCCGAGATTTTGGACGACAATAGACAATTCAAATTCTTAGAAGGACCAATTTTTACCAACATTCTTTTGGCGGATGAGATCAACCGTACACCTCCTAAAACACAAGCAGCTTTGCTTGAAGCAATGCAGGAAAGAGCGGTAACTGTTTCTGGTCAGGTTCACAATTTGGACCTTCCTTTCTTCGTACTTGCAACACAAAACCCGATTGAGCAAGAAGGAACTTATCCTTTGCCTGAAGCTCAGTTAGATCGTTTTATGTTCAATATTACTTTGGATTATCCTAGCTTTGCGGAAGAGGTACAAGTCGTTAGAAGTACTACTTCTGATAAAAAAGTTACATTGAATAAAATTGTAACGGGTGATGAAATTCGTGATTACCAAAGACTGATTAGAAGAATTCCTATTGCTGATAATGTTTTGGAATATGCTGTGAAATTAGCAGCGAAAACAAGACCTAATACAGAATTGGCAACTCCTGAAGTAAACAACTACTTATCTTGGGGAGCTGGACCTCGTGCTTCTCAATATTTAGTGTTGGGTGCAAAATGTCATGCTGCAATTAGTGGGAAATATTCTCCAGACATTGAAGATGTTAAAGCAATTGCTCCGTCAATTCTTAGACACCGTATTCTTAAAAATTATAAAGCAGAAGCAGAAGGTCTAAGCCTTGAAAAAATCATTGATGGTTTGTTATAGAATACATTTTATTAAAAAATAGAAAAAAAAGGCAAAGGTGAAAATCACTTTTGCCTTTTTTATTGCTAAAGTATTTGTATCCAACAGTTTAAGTGCTTAGCTTTACAAAAAACAACTTATGAAAAACGCAACTCTCCTTCTTTTGCTTTTGTCTTTTTCAATATTTGGGCAAAATCTGCCTTTTGATTTTGATGCTAAAAAGATAATTGTACTTTCTGATGCTGACTTTGCTGCTACTGCTTTATCTGATGGTAAAATAAAAAAAACTTATGGGGTAGAAGATTCACTCACCATTATCAATTGGGCAGATGATCTTCAGCAAATTAAAACGACTGCTCGCTCTGTTTCAAATGCTGCTTTTACTTGGGATAAAGTAATGGAGGTTTCGCCAGATGGTAAATATGTTTTTGTTGTAGAAACCAAAGAAAGAGGCTATTCCGATAAATTTTACAATGATATTAAAGCGGAATTTACTGATGGTTTTAATATATATGCTATTGAAGTAGGAATAGGCGAACCCAAAGAAGTATGTGTGTCACAAGCAGGAGTAAAGCCACTATCAATTGACCTGAACAACGCTGGGGATCGTTTTGTGATTACTTCAGAACAAGTGGGTGGAGAAATCAGTTTGGTAGAATGGAAAAATGGGCTTTTTGACAGACTCTTTTCTTTTCCGCACGGAATGTACACAGATCAAAGCGAGTCGAAAAAGGTAAGAGCAACAGATGCTACTTGGCATCCTACAGATAAATACATTGCCGTTACTTTAGAAGAGGCTGGAGAAATAGCATTTTTTGAAGTGCAAAAAAATGAAGAAGGAAATTTTCCAATATTGGAATTATGGGGAACGGTCATCAAAGTAGATGGCAAACCAACAGCTGGACGATTTACACAAGATGGAAAACACTACATCATTCCTTCCATAAATGAAATTGACAAACCAAGCGAATTAGTAGTGATTGCATTTGATGATAAAAATGGATTGCATAACATTGCTTCAAAAACGCCAATTGCACCAATGGTAGAAAGTTTTTGCATAGATCCCAACTCAAGTCATGTAGCAGTTGCGTCAACACAAGGAAGCAATCTCCCTTATAAAAATGCAAACAGAACAGCCTCAAGTGCGATTACTTTATTGTCATTCGATAAAGAAACAGGTGCATTAAAACTGATTCACGAAGCCCCTTACTTAGGAGTGATGCCAAAAGGATTGAGTTTTGATAAAAATGGAGATATGTTAGTCGTGACATCTTTTGAATACAATGATTTGTTTGAAAGAAAAGGAGCCATTGAATTTTGGAACATAGTAGGAGTTGAAAAAAATAAAAAATTAGAAAACACAGGAATAAAATTAAATTTAACAAGAGGCGCGCACGCCATAAAAGTCATCCATTAATTGGCTGTTGGTCCTTGGCTGTTGGCTGTTGGTCCTTGGCTGTTGGTCCTTGGCCAAAGGCCAAAAGCCAAAAGCCAAAAGCCAAAAGCATTCATAAAAAATGAAATACAATAAACTAGGAAACACAGACATAGAGGTCAGCGTCATTTGTTTAGGGACAATGACCTACGGAGAGCAAAACACAGAAGCCGATGCACACAAACAATTAGATTACGCCATAGAACAAGGTGTTAATTTTATAGATACAGCAGAATTATATGCTGTTCCAGCGAAAGCAGAAAACAATGGATTAACAGAAAAGTATATAGGAACATGGTTGAAAGACCGCAAAGACCGCGATAAAATAATTTTGGCAACAAAAATAACAGGACCATCTCCCAATCTAAAATTCATCAGAGATCCATTAAATTTTAGTCGCCAACAAATAGAAACAGCCATTGATGGAAGTTTAAAAAGACTACAAACAGATTATGTCGATTTATATCAATTGCATTGGCCAGAAAGAAACACCAACTTTTTTGGAAAACGAGGCTATTTCCATTTAGACGCTAACAAATGGCAAGACAATCTACTAGAAGTACTAGAAGTTTTCAACGATTTAGTTAAACAAGGAAAAATCCGACACTTTGGTATTTCAAACGAAACAGCTTGGGGATTGATGCGATTCGTAAAACTAGCAGAAGAACACAAAATGCCTAGATGTATGAGCGTTCAAAATCCATACAATTTGCTCAATAGAATCTATGAAATTGGTTTAGCAGAACCCTCAATCAGAGAACAAGCAGGCTTATTGGCATATTCCCCAATGGCATTTGGTATGTTATCGGGAAAATACCACCGTGGATCCAAGCCAGAAAAAGGAAGACTAACTTTATATCCCTCTTATTCAAGATACAGTAGCGAAAATTCCAAAAAAGCAACCCAAGGCTACCTTGACATTGCTGATAAATATGAATTGAGTTTAGCGCAAATGTCCCTAGCATTCATCAATCGCCAACCATTTTTAACAAGCAACATAATAGGCGCAACAACAATGGATCAATTAAAAGAAAACATATCCAGCATCGAAATTGATTTATCAGAAGAAATCTTAAAAGAAATAGAAGAAATCCACAATCAAATCGTGTCTTCCGCACCCCTGTTGTAGAAATAAAATAATTAGTTATAACTTGGCCTAATGGAAAGTGCAACAAATTATAGAAGTAAGTCAATCGATCACTTAGGCTTAGTAGCAGGGATTGCAAGAGAA
>Ga0209187_1000953_pt1 | contig 39375 bp, 38 predicted proteins | sample BantaG_FD_187430 | JGI IMG/M metagenome (GOLD analysis project Ga0209187, IMG submission 187430) | Marine algal microbial communities from Bantry Bay, Ireland - BantryBay_4 metaG (SPAdes) (version 2) | ecosystem: Host-associated > Algae > Red algae > Unclassified | place: Bantry Bay, Ireland...
TACTTTTCCCATTTTCTTCCACTCCTTTTAGCATTTTTCGTAGCCTCCTGCGCTACTTTTTCTAAGTTGTGGAATTCCTTATGATAAACTTAGGCTGAAAACTCTCCAGTTTTGGGGGTACACGTCAGATTACTGGAGTTAGCGGATTCGATTGAAGAAGTGAAAAATACCTGCCATTTTTGCAATAAAAAAGCCGTTTTCAATTTAAAACTTCAAGGCGGTGTGGCCACTCTCGATGGACCAAAAATTCAACTCGGGACAGAGGAAACTTATTTGCCAGCGTGTTCAAGGTGTTACGACGAAAAATTGCAGCATTGAAAGCTAGGCTTTATATTGAGAAAAATTATGAATATGAAAATAGTCTTATTAGTTTTCACCTGCTTTTTATCTTGCTCTAGTTTTCAAACTAAAAAAAATTCTTCACAAAAATTGATGAAAGCCTCCCTGCTTTCTGGTCATACTCGTGAGCAGCATGAAGCTTTTGCGGACAACTTAATGATTACGACTCAAGGGGTGCATTCAACTCAAGCGGGACTGAAGATGATTGAGCTTGGTGGCAACGCATTCGATGCGGCGGCAGCAATTTCTTTTACTATTTCCGTTGAAAGACCGCAGTCCACTGGGCTTGGTGGAGGTGGCTTTATGCTTATTGACGGACCTGAGTTTGAAAAACCAGTAGCCGTTGATTTTAGAGAAAAGGCACCTCAAAGAGCCCATTCAAAAATGTTTTTAGAAAAAGATGGCTCTATTTCAAAAAACAAATCCATAGATGGGGTGATGGCAAGTGGGGTTCCTGGAGTCGTGAAAGGTGTTTTAGCTGTCCATAAAAAATATGGAAAACTTTCAAGACAAGTGGTTATGCAGCCGGCGATTGATTTGGCGTTGAATGGTTTTCTAGTTTACCCTCACTTGGCGAAAGCGTTGAAACATCGTCAAGATATTCTGTCGAAATACCCGGCTTCAGTGAAGATATTTTTTAAAAATGGCATTCCACTTGAAGAGGGAGATCTTCTTGTTCAGAAGGATCTTGCTAAAACTTTAGAAGCTATTCAGAAGCATGGAGAGAAAGGCTTTTATGATGGTTGGGTTGCCAGTGCCATTGCAAAAGAGTTTCAACGTCAGAAGGGACTCATCACTCTTGATGATTTAAAAAACTATGACCTCAAGTGGAGAGAGCCTATTTCCGGAAAATTTAAAAATTATGATATTTTTTCAATGCCGCCGCCAAGTTCAGGGGGGACTCATGTCATTCAAATTTTGAATATTTTGGAGCCATTAAAGTTGAAGTCTCTGGGGGCGCAGTCAGTTGAAGCTATTCACTCAACGGCTACAGCCATGCAATTAGCTTTTGTCGATCGCGCGAGATACATGGGTGATCGTGATTTTGTAAAAGTTCCCGTTCAAGGACTGACGTCAAAAGCTTATGCAAAAACGTTGAGGTTAAAGATGAAAGATCAAGCATTAAAGCTTCAGCCGGAAGATTTGGAAGATGCCTTTGCTTATGAGTCCGATGAAACAACTCACTTCACCGTGATGGATAAATTAGGAAATGTTGTGAGTTCGACCCAAACTATCAATTACTGGATGGGGTCAGGGGTGGTGATTCCGGAAACTGGAATTGTTATGAATGACGAGATGGACGATTTTTCTAAAAAAGCGGGAGACACCAATCTCTTTGGAGCTGTTGGAAGTAAAAACAATTTAGTGCAAGCTGGAAAGCGGCCGTTGAGTAGTATGTCTCCAACAATAATTAAAAAAAATGGAGAAGTTGTTCTCGCTTTAGGGACGCCAGCTGGAACAAGAATTCTTACTTGCGTGGCTCAGGTTGCTCTCAACTATTTAGAATATGAGTTCAGCCTTTGGGACTCGGTTGCAGCGACGAGGATTCATCATCAATGGAAGCCGAATCAGTTACGAGTCGGAGAACCTGGGTTTCCTAAAGAAGTCGAAGCAGCTTTGATGGCTAAGGGGCATGAGCTGAATAAGAAAAATCTTGGGTGCTCTATACAGGCCATTGCCGTAGAAAGTGGAAAGCTCCATGGGGTTTCAGACCCTCGTGGTGAAGGAATGGCTCTGGGGAATGAGTAGTTGCATTCTTCTTATGAGAATCAAGTAAACTCATTCAATTCTTGCAATCGACGTAAAACGCCAGTGAGGCTTTTTTCCCAAAAAGATTCTTGAGTTAAATCTAAGTTTAAATGTTTTGAGCATAATTCTTCAGCCGTCATCTTTCCGGTGTTTCTAAGAATTTTCTTATAAAATTCAGGAAAGTTACTTTGAGAGTCTTTAAGGCTATAGAGCCCCAAGCTAAAGAGGTAGCCGAAAGTATAGGGAAAGTTGTAGAATCTGACGTCAGGGGTGTGAAAGTGGAGCTTTGAAGCCCAAAATAATTTATTATAGGAAGAGTAAGAGTCTTTGTAGTTTTCTTGAAACGCAGCCTCCATGAGATCTGAGGTTTCAGATGAATTGAGTTCTCTTTTTTGGCTTACTTCGTAAAAAGATTTTTCAAAGTCGTATCGAGTGGGAATGTTGAGGCAAAAAGCTTCGGCAGCTCTAAGCTCACTCCACAAGGTCAGTTTTTTCTGATCTGCACTTCCGTGTTTACTGAGATAATCCCGGAGTAAAGTCTCACAAAAAACACTAGCCGTTTCAGCCAAGGTCATCGGGTAGTGCTTTTCGTATAAGTTTAAATCTTTCATCACCCAAGAGTGGTAAGCGTGTCCAATTTCATGAGCCAAAGTGGTGATGTCTGAAAGGCTTCCTGTATAGGTCATAAAAATTCTTGGCGTTTTTGAATGACTGAATGAAGTACAGTAGCCTCCTGGTCTTCGCGCAGGGCTTTCAGCAGCGTCAATCCATTCCTGGTCGACCATTAGCTGAACAAAGTCTGAAAGCTCAACGGAGAACTCAGAAAAGGCATTTTTAATCAGTTCAATTGCTTCAGAAAAACTATAGGAGTCTTTTTCTATTTTGAATGGACAGCCGGCAGACATGTCCCAGGCGTCACATTGTTTTTTGTTCAGAAGCGTTGCTTTAACAGAAATAATTTTATGTAAGTCGGGCTGTACCTTTTTGACAGCTTGAAACATGCTTTGAATGCTTTTTTCTTGAACGCAGGCTTCATGAAAAGCAGGGGTGAGAAAAGTGTAAGTACCTTTTTTTGATTTCTCTTGATCGATGGAGTTTCTCCACGCAGCAACATTGTTGAGCGTATAGTTGGCAACGTCACTGAAGCTTTCCCAGGTCTTCTGGGTTGCCTCAAAGGTCTTTTTTCTTGTCTCTTCGTGGCTGCTTTCCATCATGGATCTTGCCTTGGAAATGGGGGTCGCTTCGTCACTTCCTTCAAGTTGAAAACTTAGTTGTGCCGAAAGGTCCGTGTACATTTTTCCCCAGGCGTTGATGCCACCGTTGTTAGCAAGTTTCTCAATGATCTGCTCTTCTTCTTTTTTTAGAAAAAAAGTGGAGAGAGCTCTTTGCTGTAGAAAATAAAATTCAGTGGATTTCGTTTCTTCGTGGTTTAAAAAAAACTGAAAATCAACATCAGAAAGTTCTTTGATAAAAAGAAAAATACTACTGAGGCTGTTTTGTTGTTTTTGAGTAAATTTTGAAATGATGGAATAAAGTTTTTTAATTTCTAGGTTTTGAGAATTTGTGGAGAGCTCGCAATGGCAGTAGGTGAGTAGGTTTCTGGCTTTTTCGTAAAAACTCTCAAAGGCGGGCCAATGTTGTTGAAGTTCTTGAATGAGGAACTGATCTTCTTGAGCTTTCTTCTCAATTTTATTTGAAATTTCAATCAAGGGGGCGATGTCTGACTCTAAATCGTTTAAATGAGGCTGGATAAACTCAAGGTTGAAAATTGGGTACTCTTGATGATTGTTCCATTGAGGGGCTCCGTGAATGTTTTTCATCTATTCTAGCGGCTTTCTAAATTGGTACACCCGAGAGGACTTGAACCTCTAACCCCCAGATTCGAAGTCTGGTGCTCTATCCAGTTGAGCTACGAGTGCACTTGAATTGTTGAATCTACTCGAATCTTTCTTGCTTGTAAAAGGCCTTTTGAGGCTTTTCTCAGGAGGAAGGCTTTTTGGAAGGTCTTGATATTAATATATTTTTTGTGACTTTCCTTTTTTAATTCTAGAGATATACTAGTTTTTTACAAATATTTTTAAAAGGAGAATATAGAATATGTCATTAGTACAAAATTTAGTTTCACAACTCGGAATCGATGAATCACAAGCCAAAGGAGGTCTCGGATTAATCCTCAACATGGCCAAAGAAAAGCTAGGTGGAGAGGAATTTTCTCAAATTACTTCGCTTTTTAACGATTCTCCTGACCTTAATAACGCAGAAGATCTCATGGAAGCTGCGCCGTCAACTGAAACAGCAGCTAACGGAGGTGGCCTTGGTGGTGCTCTTGGTGGAATCACTTCTGCCTTAGGTGTTGGTGGCGGAGCACTTGGAAGTCTTGGTGGTCTCATGAGCGGATTCAAGTCTTTGAATATGGATTCTGGAATTTTGTCTAAATTTATTCCAGTGGTGACTGGCTTTTTAGAGTCTAAAGGTGGAAATTTCGCAGAAATTGTTAAAAAGTTTACATAATTTTTTTACTAAGAAGCTCGCGCTCCACCTGAGTGTGAGCTTGTTTCTTGCCAGCTCTTTCCTGAGCTGATAATTTTAGTAGCGAATGCTCTTCAAATTTCAGACACCATCCTTCACTAAAGATTTTTGGAGCTTTTACTTTCCACCGCTTATTTATGTTCTTGCGCTCATTTTTATTTTTATTTTTCCAGACTATTACTACTTTTTTGGAGCTAAGGATCATGAAGGTGGGGTTGTTGAAAATTTAACTTTTATAGCGCTCCTGCCGGGAATTTTTATTGGAGTCAAAACGCTGATATATTTCTTTAAGAAAACAAAACTTCCTTTTGTTTTTTGGATCGCCTTATGGTCGCTAGCGATGTTCTATTTTGCCGGAGAAGAGGTCAGTTGGGGGCAGTGGTGGTTTCGCTGGAAAACTCCAGAGAGCATTGCTCTGCTTAATGAGCAAAATGAAACCAATTTACATAATATGAGTTCTTATTTGAATCAGTACCCGAGAACTCTTGTGGAGCTTTACTTTCTCTTTCTACCGCTGCTTCATTTTTTTCCAAATTTATTTCAACTTTTAAAAAAAAAGATTCCTTATGGAGACTTTATTCTTCCTGAGAAAAATTTATTGATCTGTTCCTTTTTGTTTTTGTCAGTCACTCTGATCAAGCCCATTGGAAAGATTTTAAATTTTGATGCCTTTGTAAAATATTCTACTAGTGAGCAACGTGAATATTTTCTGGCTGTTGCCTTGACGCTTTATATGTTTCGATTGGTAAAGAAGTATCGAAGTTTACTTTAGAGTTTTAGCTTTGTAGTTTTATTCTTTTTTCTTTTTCTTCAATACAGGAAGCCCGTTCTTCGTTTCAGAAACCATGTATTTCTGGGGAACAACGCTAACAGCATGGCCCTTTTCAGAAGTGGGTTTTTTTGAAAAAAAGTAAATAGTTCTCTTCTTCTGAGAATTTTTAAATTGAATTTCTTTACTGAAAAGATAATATTGCTTGCCTTTTGAGTTGGTGTGTTGAAATGCGTTTGCAAAGAGTGTTGATGAGAAAAAAAGCATACAGCTGAATAAAAGAATTTTTTTCATAATTCTCAATCTAGGAGAAGCTGGCTCTTGAGACAAGCTATAGTTGATCTAGCTTTACTGAGTCTCACGAGGGTAAGAAATAAGGCTTAAAAGAGAGCAGCAGCTGAGAATGATGAAAATAAGAGGAAAGCTGAGTTTCAGTGAGAAAACAATTAAAAGAGTCACGGTACCAAGGACCATTGCGAGTGAGTTGAGAATGTTTAAGCCAGCAATGTTTTGAGAGCGTTCTTTTTCGTCCGCTTCAATCTGAATTAAAGACATGAGGGGGATGGTATAAAGCCCTCCAAAAAAGGCAATCAAGAGACAAGCGAATGAAATGAAATAAAAAGTAGGTTTTGTCAGCATTTCCTGGAAGCTGCTGGAGTTTCCTTCAAAGACAGGAGCAAGGCTTAAGAGAATGAGAGAGCAGGCCATTCCAATGACTCCAATTTTTACAAGTTGAGGTCGGTACCTTCCATGAGAGTTTTTTTCGGAAAAGAAAGAACCAATTCCAATTCCAATTGAAAAGAGGGTCATTAAAAATGTAGCAGTTCCTTCTTTGGCGTGCAGATATTCTTTGGTGTAAGCAGGAAAAATTGTTAAAATTGCAATTCCTAAAAACCAAAAAACAGAGATGGAGACAGAGGCACTAAAAAGGCGGGGATTCTTTTTGAGGCCTTTAATGACTCGAACTATTGGTCTGAAGAGTTCAGCTTCAAAATCTAGTTCAGGATTTTTTCCTTTGAGGTTTTTAATTTTTTTCGATGTAAAGTAACCGGCGCACGCAAGGATGACAATCGTAAAGGCAGCTACCATCTTTCCGTGAGTAGGGATGGCAATAATGAGTCCACCTAGAACCGTTCCTATGAGGATGGCTAAAAAAGTTCCGCTTTCAAAATAAGCATTTCCAGAAACAATATCTTCTTTTTTAATGAGCTCAGGGATGACGCTAAACTTTGCCGGGCCAAAAAAAGCACTTTGTGCGCCCATAGCAAATAGGGCGATAAGCAAGAGAAGAATGTTTTCAGTAACAAAACCAAGAGCGCCAACGAGCATAATAAAGATTTCGGCAATCTTAGTGAGTTGAATGACTTTGTTTTTCGGATGCTTGTCACAAATAAGACCAGCGTAAGCGCTGAAAAGAAAAAAAGGTAAAATAAAAAGTCCCGATCCAATTGTAATTGTGAGCTTCGGGTCTAATCCAAAAAGACGAATGCTTTTGAAGGTGATGAGTATAATAATTGCTTGTTTAAAGAGATTGTCGTTTAAGGCGCCTAGGAACTGTGTTTTAAATATTGGAAAAAAGTTTTTATCGAAGAGTAGTTTTTTCATGATCACTTTCTTTTGTAGCCTGTAGGGGGCTCTTAACCTTTTCGTTTTGCCACTTTGGAAGTTGAGAGTAGAGTATTTTTAATGATCGCTTGTATTCTGCAAGTTTTTCTGGAGGAATAGGCAGGGCGGAAGGAAACTTTTGATTGAGTGGATCGACATATTGACCATGCTTATAAAACTCATAGTGTAAATGCGGTCCTGTACTCATGCCCGTTGACCCAACATAGCCAATGGTCTGGCCTTGCTTAACGCGTGCTCCGTTTCTAATTTTAGGCGCAAAATTATGAAGGTGTTTGTAGGCTGTAGAGTAAATGGCATTGTGTCTTATTTTAATCATTTTCCCTGCGCCACCATTTCTTTTTGCGACGATAACGGTCCCATCACCCACGCTTCTAATGGGGGTGCCTCTTGGAGCGGCATAGTCGACTCCAAGGTGTGGGCGATATCTTTTTAAAATAGGGTGAAATCGTTTTCTTTGAAATCGGGAGGAAATTCTGGCGTATGGAATGGGGTTTTTTAGAAATATTTTCTTAATAGAGTCGCCATCTTTTTCAAAGTAGTTGTATTCGCCTTTGGGGTGCTCGTATCTCATGGCGCTATAGTTTTTATTGATTCCAGTGTATTCGGCAAGAAGGATGGGGCCCCATCCAACATGCTGGCCTTCAAAAATTTTCTGTACGGCAAGGAGTCTCCATTGATCGCCAATTTGGATTTCTCTTGAAAAGTCTATTTGCCAAGCAAAGATTTCAGTAAAGTCGACAATAAGGTAGGGATCCATTTCAGACGCAATGGCTGAGTTCCAAAGTGAATCCATAAGGTAGCCACTGAATGAAACCACTTTTTTTTCATATTCTTTTTTGACTAAAGCCGCTGTCCATTTTTGATCAATATTCTTTTGAATTTCAACACTCTCTAACAAAGTTAATTTGAGATTGATTTGAATGAGCTCTTCAACAGGCTTTGGAGTCATGATGAATTCAACGCGAGTGTCTTTGGGGAGCTTTTTTAAATTATATCTTTCTTTAGCGGCAAAAATAATAGAGTAAAGATCTTCTTTTTCCTCGACCACTTCTTTAAGGGTCGTGATGAGCGAGATGTCGAGAGCTTTTTCTTCTTTTTGATAGGGAACTGAAAATTCTTGGGCTTTCTTCTCTGAGAGAAGTGGCTCTTTTTGAACAGAGCAAAAGGGTAGAGTGGACAAACTTATCAGAATAATGACAGGTTGAATGTTCATTGGCATTGAAATCATAATAAACCTGCTTCTCAGAATTTTTCTAGTGAAAAAAATCTTTATATTTCCAGCAAATAAACATATACCTGTTTTATGGAAATACAAGGACTTGTTCTTATTGCTATATCTGCTTTGTTCTGGTCTTTCTTCGATGTTTTTAGAAAAAAAGTTCCTTCTGATTATTCTGTTTTTAAGGCACTTTTTTGGATGAGTCTGTTTCAGTGTCCGGTTTTTATGTTGGCAGCAGTCTACTTTAAGGCTGATTTTTTCCCAGAGAAGTATTTAATCGTGGGGCTTTCTGGGCTTCTTATAAATTTTACTGCGAACGCTTTGTTCATTGACGCTGTCAGAAGAGGAAGTTTCAGTGAGACCGTTCCTTTGTTGTGTTTGAGTCCTGTTTTTAGTGCTTTGTTGTCTTTTTTCCTCTTAGCGGAAAGCTTGTCTCTCGGGCAACTTAGTGGAATCTTTTTAGTTATTGTAGGAAGTTTTGTCTTACTCTCTCGTTTGAAACTCTCGAATTTGAGAGCTTCATTGATCATGATTATTGTCGCTCTGTTGTGGGGGGGCATGAGTGTTTTTGACAAAATGGGTTCTCACTCGAGTTCAATTGCTGTTCATCTATTCTATCAATGTCTCGGTATTAGTTTCTTGTCGCTCATTCCAATTTCTTTTGATAGGCGCAACAAATCAAAGACTCGTGAGTTCAAAATGCCTTGGAAAATTCTTCTGATTTGTTCTTTGGCTTCTGTGGGGGCCATGACTTTTCAGCTCTTGTCTTTTAATTTTTCACAGGTGGCGCTTGCTGAATCAGCAAAAAGGGCCTTTGGTCTGATGATTACTTTTTTATTTTCTTTTCTCTTTTTTAAAGAAACTATGAATTTAAGAAAATATGCTGCAGCTGTGCTGATGGTTTTAGGAATTTTTCTTATTTTAAAATAACTTTTTAAAATATGTGAATACTTTTTCTGAGTAAGAGTTAAAGAAAATAAAAGAAAGAAGGCTGAACAAAAGAAGGAGGCCGTAAAGAATGGTCGATTTGTTACTGGTGCTCTCTTCATCTTTCTGTAATGGAGAGATGAAGAGAGGTGTTTTGAGAAAGAGTGCAAAATCATTTTCAATTTCATTCTTTTTTAGTTGAAATTCTTTTGTGTTTTGAATGTCGAAGTAACTTTTTTTTAATTGTTGTCGAGTCTCGAGTTCAATACGTTTACGTTTAAAGAGGCTTCTGTAAAGGGCAGCTTCAATTTGACTTTCTTTCTTGTGGCAAATTTGAGCAATGCTTTGAGCGCTTAAATTTGTGAGTATGTGCAATCTGAGAATCCACAAATCAGTGGCAAGTTGCTGTTTCTTCTTCTGATGAGTTTTAAGGTAAAGCTTTTCTAGAAAGCCTGATGAAAACTTATTTTTATGGAAAATCTTTTCTTCAAGATGTTCAAAGTCGATTGACTCCATGTCGACGAATACAGAATAGGCAAAAAACAGTTTTTTTTTGAGTACAGGAGTGACTTCCTTGAAGTGCTCAGTCATGAAGCTCTTGACAATTAAGAGAGCGCTTCTCTAATTCGCGCACTTAAAAAGTCCATGGCCCAAACAACAATGGCAATAACAATTGCGATGGTGCCAACCTCATTCCACTGTCCTTGACCCTGATACTGAAGCAGAAGCTTTCCAATTCCACCGGCGCCTACAAGCCCAATAACAGTGGCCATTCGAACGTTGATGTCCCATCTGTAAATTGTAAAGGAGAGGTAGGGAAGGACAATTTGAGGAACAACTGCATTCCAAATAACTTGAATTTTATTGGCTCCAGTGGCTTGAATGGCTTCAAGAGGTCCGTCGTCAATGTTTTCAATTTGCTCACTGTAAAGCTTTCCAAGTGAAGCAACGGAGTGAAGCATGAGAGCAAGGGTTCCACAGAATGGTCCAATGGTAACCCAGATTGAAAAAATAATTGCCCAAATGAGCGGCTCTACAGAACGAATCACGTTAAAGATAAATCGAACAACATTGTAAGTAATTTTTGAAGTTAAGGAGTCTTTCATGAGGTTTCTAGCGCCCAAGAAGCTCGCAAGAAAAGCAATAGGAATAGCAAAAGCAGTGGCAATAAAAGCTGTGTAAATAGTCACAAGCATTTGCTTCAAGACTTCTCCGAGAATATTTAAGTTTGGGTTGGCCAGTGCATTCACAATTCTGGAAGCACCTCGAAGTCCGTCTTTATTGAAAAGAGCGTAAAGACTGACGTTGGTCACCTTGAAGCCAATAATAAAGGTAAGCGCAATTAAAATAAGGATGGAAACACCAGAGAAACTTTTTAAGAAGCTTCTTGATTCTGTTTTTTCTTTGTTGAAACCTTTTAAGAATTTATTCGTTCTTTCTAAAAGAGCTTTTCCAGGAGTTGAAAAGAATTTGGAAACAATCAGGTTCATGACAATGGCAGCTGGGAAAAGCCAAATGAGAGTTTTTACTTGGAGTTCTTCGGCTGGATCATCATAACCTTGAAACATAATGATGAGAAAATAAGCGGAAAATAAAAAATAATAACAAAGAAAATAATCAATGATCCAGGCAGCTGTGAGGGCTTTTTTTCTTTCTCGTAATGCTTTGTTTTTATAAACTGAACTCATCGAATTTCAACCTCTTTTGCTTGATCGCCGTAAATTTTGCTGAACCATTCTTTGTCAATACTTTGAGAACTTCCTTCGTAAACGAGTTCTCCTTTTCTTAACGCAATCACCCGATCTGTGTATTCACGAACAAGGCTTAAAAAGTGTAAATTGCAGAGAATTGTCGTGCCAAGATCTTTGTTGGCTTTTTCTAAATATTTCATAACAGAATGAGAGGTTGCCGGATCAAGGCTGGCCACTGGCTCATCAGCAAGTAAAATTTCTGGGTTTTGCATGAGGCTTCTGGCAATAGCAACCCTTTGTTTCTGTCCACCACTGAGTTCGTCGGCTCTTTTTTGTGCTTTGTCTGCAAGACCAACAATGTCGAGAAGTTCTAAAGCTCTTTTTTTATCTTGTGCAGAATACTTTCCAAGAATTGCTGAAAGAGTTCCCATGCTTCCAAGCTTGCCAAGCAGAATATTTTCAAGAACAGTTTTTCTGTTGATCAGATTGAAATGCTGAAAAATCATTCCCATTTTTGATCGATGAACTCGAAGCTCAGTCTTATCGGCATCAGTTATAGATTGACCGTTTAGGCTAATCTCTCCTTCAGTTGGTTCAATAAGTCTATTGATGCATCTGAGTAGCGTTGACTTTCCAGATCCACTGAGTCCAATAACACCAAGAAATTCACCTTTTTTAACTTCAAAGCTCACGTCCTTCAGGGCATGAACTCCGTCATCATAATATTTGTTAAGATTTCTTACAGATAAAATTGTCATGCTTTTTTACTATTTCTTTTTTTTGAGTTGTTCTTCAAGATCGAGTTTGGATTTTAAAATTAAGTTCCGAATGTCTGCATACATTGAATCGTTAGCAACTTCTAAGCCTGTTGCGGTAGAGAGTTCATTGAGAGATCTCTTTCCTTCGTCTGTTTTAATAAACTCAAGAACAGCTTCAACGACATATTTTTTTATTTGGGCATTTTTTTGAGCGTCTTCGTAAATATTTGATCTGAGAACCCACGGCTCATTTGGAATTTCTTGAGTAAAAGCAATGATCTTAATTTTTTCTTCGACGTCTGGGTATTGAGTCTTTACTCGCGCTCGAGCATCTTTGATTTCTTTTTTGATGCTACCATCTGCTAAAGTTGTGATTTCTGGAGGGCTATAATAGGTGGCCCCTGCATCGACTTGTCCTTGGTAGATCATCGTGATGACGGTATCATGCTTATGGGCATAGGTGGTGTCTTTGAGTTGGATCTTCTGATCTTTTAAGAGTTGAGCGGGAAGAATGTAACCAGATGTTGAAGCAGGATCCGTGAAAGCAAACTTTTTATTTTTGAGGTCACTAAGGGAGTTTACACCAGAGTCAACATGAGTCACAATTTGTCCTTTATAAGTCAGTTCGTTACGACCTCTTTTAATAATCAGAGCTGCTTCAATAGGGTACTTTTTGATGTCTTTTGCGAGAACATAACTAAAGGTATTGAAGGTGGCGAAGTCAGCTTTATTGGTTCCAAAGGCTTCTACTACGGCAATGTAACTCGTCGGGATTGCAGTTTTTACGTGAAAGCCTGTATCTTTTTGATAGAGCTTTTGGGAAACATATTTCTCGACAAAATTTCCAAGTGATTTTCCTGATCGAGCAATTTCATCTTGATCAACAGAAGGAATGAAGTACATCGTAAAAGGTCTTTGCTTTGAGCCAACGGGTTTGTCGCTGCAGGATGCAAAGCCGAAAATAAGAAGTGTTAAAAATAGGGATTTCATGAAAGAAAAACTTTTCATCTGACGCGTTTTTAGGACGAGCGTCTCATCTTATCAAGGAGAGAAATTACTGATTTACCGCAAGAATATAGAGCCCCGTAAATAAGGAGAGCAGTGAGGCCAGCAGATATTTGCTGGGAGCTTTCTTTTCCTGCCACATTTCAATAACAGCACTAAAGATTGGGCTGGTGCCAGCAGCGGCAGTAACACTCGTTAAGTGACCGATTTTTATGGCTTGAAGCCATAAACTTAAAGAAACGAAGGTTCCAAGTGAGCTGCCAATGGCGAGCTCATAGCGTTCAGACTTAGTGCAATTTTTAAAATGTTTTAAAAAAGGACGTTTTTTTATTTTAATATAGAGAAAGATCATCACAAGGGCTCCAACGCATCGAATTAAGTTGGCCGGGATGCTTCCAATTTCCGGGCTCTTATCAAAAGCAAGTCGGGTGAGCGTAACTCCAATCCCGTCAAGAAGGACCCCTCCTAGTGCCATAGAAAGACCTTTAATCTCCCAATTCTTACTTTTTTCAAAATTTTCAAATGAAATGAAAAAGATACAGAGCACGAGAAAGAATACAGCGACGTATTGCATGGAATTAGTTTTTTGGCCCAGAATGAGAAAAGCCCAAATACTTATAAAGATTGGTTGAAAACTAAAAACGACAAGAGTTCTTGAAGCGCCAATTTTTTTAAAGGCAGAAAGTAAGAGCTGATCTCCCATGAAGAGGCCAATGATTCCGCTGACGAGAAGAAGAACAAGGCTTGTTGAACTGATCAAGGTGAATTCTTTCCAGAAAACCAGACCGAGTAAAAGAAAAACTCCTGTTGCAATGAGGAGCTTGAAAAAATTCATCCATAAAGGGCTGATTTTTTTAGAAAATTTCGTAAAAACGGCGCTGCCAATTGAGAAAGAAAAACACGCTGAAATCGCCAATAATAAAGCCATAGAGTTTCAACTTTTTACGGCTTAAAACGCCGCGCGTCAAGTGTTTCGTTAGTCGTTAGTGCCGGTTTTTTTTTCGTCTTCAGCTTCAGTTTCAGCTTCGCTGTTTTTTTCTTTGAGAAGCTCTTCTCTGTGGATTTTAGTTTCCTTGGGGGCTTCAATGCCAACCCTCACTTGCTTGCCTTTGACTTGAACGACCGTAATTTTGACATCTTCGCCAATGATAATCGCTTCCCCTAACTTTCGTGTTAATACTAACATATTGGACTCCCTTCACTTATCTTTACGCTTCGGCACTGACCGAAAAAACATCAACATAAAAAAACAGTGAAACTTTGACAGGGTTTGTGAGTTTTTTGTTTAGATTTAATGAAATTACAAACAGAGAATCCGAAAACACTGTTTGAATTGAGTCTTTGAGACGAGAATATAAACATGTTCAACAAGATCAATAGCCATTTAAAGTTTAAGGGGAAGTATCTCTATCTTTCTCTTCTTTTTTTAATTTCAATGAACTCGTGTCGCTTGAGTCCTAATGGTGTGAGTTTTATCAATTCAAACTCAGCCGGAGAAGTTGTTGCTTACAATGTCTGTGGCGCTGTTTTTCAAGATGCAGATCCTTCCGATAATCAAGGTTATATTCCAGCCTCAGTTGATCTTGGCCTTTCAAATCTTAGCGTGAGTATTTCTTGCACTAACGCAGAAGGCACTTTTTCTGAAACAATACAAACTGAATCTGATGGGCAATATTGCTTTGAAGATTTACCTGAAGCTAGTTGTACTGTTTGTACGTTGCCGCCTTCAGGCAGTTTCAATGCGAGTTATGATGTTGATGGCGCTGGAGACCATTGCTCTCAGTTAGTTTTAGGTGGAACAACGAATCCACCACCTCAAGACTTTGGATACGCACCTGAGCCGGCTGATGTTTGTGGGACAATATTTAACGATGATGATTCTAGCGATGGACTCGCTTTTCAAAGTGGAAGCGATACGCCAATCGGATCGACCGCCGTGACTCTAAGTTGTGTTGATTCCGGTGGAGCTGCTGTGAGTGTTTCGCCAAGTTCAGTAAATTCAGCGGTCGATGGCAGCTTTTGTTTTCAAGAACTGCCACTAGATTTAAATTGCCAAGTCTGTGCCACAAACCCAGGAGCTCTATGGAACCCAAGCTACGATGCCAATGGAGTGAGTTCAGCAAACTGCTCGACGTTAACAACAGTAAGTGGAAGCAATCCACCTCAAGACTTTGGATACGCACCAGAGCCGGCTGATGTTTGTGGGACTACTTATGAAGTCAAAAATGGAATGATAGCTTTGGACCACATGATTCGGGCATTCACACAGCGGTAGGTAGTATTGCCATGAGCTTGGAGTGTGGGACTTATGCTGGGAGCCCTGCAGTCTGGACTCCTGCCTCACCAACAACACTTCAAAACACTGTGACAGATACTAGTGGTGATTATTGTTTTAATGAGGTTCCTTCGGACTTGACTTGTCGGGTCTGTACGTCTGCACATCCAAATTCTACCTATGAATTAATTTATCCAAATGCGTCTTTGTGCAAAAACATGACTGTTCCTCCTGGAACAACAGTGAACGATATAGATTTTGGTTATGTGGACCCCGTTAATTGTTCAGAAGAATCGGGGTCAGATGAGAACTATGGAAATGAGTGTAATATCATAGATATTTATTTTACCCAAGAAGAGCCCTCTAATGGAGACAGTCCGTCTTTTGTAAATTTATTATTAAACACACATGAGTTTTCAGTCTCTTATCAGTTGCAATATGATTATGGCTACAATAGTTGCACGAGGGAAAGAACCTATGAAAGCTATGGTATTTCTAATGTTGGAAGTGACTCTTCATTTGGAGTACTTTATCCTGATAGTTTGTTTGAGTTAAGGAAGCGAGCTTTGGGTGGTGGTTGCGATTTAAGTCCTTCGGGGCTCATTGCTGTTATTACAAATAGTATTGCAGAGAACGTCCCTACAAATATAAACAACTCTGTTTGTATTTATAATCCAAGTAAGTCAACTGTATATGCTGTTCAAAATAATTATGACGATAATTACAAACAAACTTTTTCAGAATGCAGGTTTGTAGAAGTAGATACAGATGGAGTTCTTGTTGATTCAGAAGACGGTATGGCTTTTATTGATTTAGACTCTGAGTATCTTGATTTAACGGCGACGCAAGACACTGTAGGGGATTGTCCTCAGTTTACCGTTTCGGTAGATCAAAGTACGAGCTCTTTAAATGTTGGAGATAATTTTCCATTTAATTTGGAAAATATGACTGATATAAACTCAAATGGAGCCATTGATTATTTGACGCATGCGAATATCTCAAACGGGTCGAGTCATTCGACGGGATCCCCTAACCCAGTAACAACAACGGGAACAAATTCTTTTATTGTCGATGACAATTCTGCCTTGAACTGCTCATCAACTAACCCTTTTGATAATAATGGATCGGCTAATAACCCAGTGTTTTATACAAATGACCAATTAATTTTGATTCACAACGGTAACATGATTCACAAGACTGGAATAATCATTACACCACCTTAATGATTATTCATGGTTATTTCTTAAAGAGTGAAGTCTCTAGTGATTTTCTTTTCATCATAACCAAGCTCTTTAATGATGGTGCTCACTTTTTCTCTTATTGAGATGAGCTTACTCAGACAATGTGCTGATTCTTTTTCTTCACCAAGGTTTTCTAGCCACAGAGGACAGTAAAGATCGTTTGGAATTGAGATTTTTTCTTTTCTGATTTGATAAAGAAGTTGAACGCGTTCTTCAAGAAATTCTAAGAAAATTTCATAGGCGCTTTCTCGTAGATGAAGTTTTTCCGAAATCCACAAATCAAGGATTCTCAAATCAATTTTTAAAAGTTCATGATATTTCTGAACGTGGAGAGTTTTCATGAAAAAACACCCTCAGTTTCAATGTTTTTAGCTGCCCTTAGCCAACCTTCATAAAGAATATAATTTACTTTTTTGAGGGTTCTCAAATGAATTCGTTGGTGGTCTTCAAAGTATTTATCGAGAAGATTGAGCATTTCTTGAGCTTGTTGAACAAGCTCTTCACGAAGACTCACCACTGAATAGGCTTGAAAAAGTTTTTCCAAGGTCACGAGGGCATTATTCAGCTTGGCAACAAAGAGCTCTTTTTTTGCGGGGTCATTTTCTATGAGCTCAATTCGTTTGATCAGATATTCAATGCTTTCGTGTTGTTGAATGAAGATCAACTCGCTGGTGTCTGGGGCTAAGGCGTAGCATTTTAGTTCTGTAGTTTGGCTCATAGTTCTATTTTCGCTCTAAAATGAGGAAACTTGTATTCTTTGTTTTTGACGTGATTGGAAAGTCTCACTAACCTCTTTTGACATGTCTCAAACAGAAAATACGAAGAAATGGGCTTTAATTTTAGGGGTTTCCAGTGGTTTTGGCGCTGCGACAGCGCGAGCTTGCTCTCAGGCTGGTTACAACATTCTTGGGGTGCATTTAGACAGAAAATCGACACTTGCTCAGGTGGCTGAATTGCAGGCCGAGCTGGAAAAGGCGGGAAGTCGAGTTATTTTCTCAAATATGAATGCTGCCGATGAAGGGAGAAGAAAAGAGTTTTTATCTTCGTTTCAGGAGAAAGAGCCGAAAGCTAAAATTTCTATTCTTTTACATTCACTCGCTTTTGGTTCTTTAAAGCCTTTTTTGGCCGAAAATACCGGAGCCTCAATCTCGAAAGCCCAGGTAGAGATGACTTTGGATGTGATGGCTCACTCCTTAGTTTATTGGGCTCAAGATATTTTCTTTAGAAAACTATTTGCTCCTCAGGCGTCTGTTTTTGCCATGACTTCTGCCGGCTCTTCCCGAGTTTGGAAGTCTTATGGGGCTGTCAGTGCTGCTAAATCAGCTTTGGAAAGCCACTGCCGACAAATGGCTTTGGAGTTAGCTCCAGTTGGCGTGCGTGTGAATGCTCTACTGGCCGGAGTTACCGACACGGCAGCTTTAAGAAAAATTCCTGGCAACGAGGAAATGATACTCGCGGCTCAAAAGAGAAACCCTATGGGACGTTTGACCACTCCTGAGGATGTTGCCAAAGGCATTGTGAGCCTGGCGCATTCTGATTTGGCTTTTATGACCGGAAATGTGATTCACATTGATGGCGGAGAAAATATCGTTGAGTAAAATTCTTTTTTTTACGGGGAAGGGCGGCGTTGGAAAAAGTCTCTTTTCGGCATCGCAGGCTCTCCAATTTGCATCTCAAGGGAAGCGAGTTCTTTGGGTTGATTTTGAAAATTCAGGGGTCAGTACAGAATTATTTCAAAGGGATTTACTTAAAAATACTCCTGAAAAATTTAATGGGTTGAGTCTGATTTCCCTGGGAGGCAGAGAATCTTTTTACGAATATCTCGAAACAGTTCTTGGGGTTGATGATGAGTCTCAAAAAAGTTTTCTTTCTTCCATTAAATTAAAATCGGTCGACACCTTGAAAAAAATAAAAAGTCTTCAAAGTTTTATTGATCTTTGTCCGGGCTTGAAGTCGATCATGTTGATAGGGAAAATTATAAAAGAACAGCAGAGACAAAAAAATGCTTGGGATTATATTTGTGTTGATGCTCCAGCAACGGGTCATTTTTTAGATCACTTAAAAAGTTTTTTAAATTCTCAAAAATTATTCACATCGGAGTCATTGTCTAAAAAAATTACAGCCTATAGGAAAGTTTTAGAAAATCCAGAGAGCTGTGAATTTCAACTCGTGACGCTTCCCTATGATTTTGTGCTTCACGAAACTCAGCTCTTGTCCCGGGAATTAACCTCTTTAGGCTTTTCGCAACAACATCTTATTCTCAACAAATCACCAATGAATAGAATTGTGCAGAAAGATCAGACTCTTCCTGCATGCTTTCAGGTTGAAAATCTCATCAATCAACAACAGCAGGAATCTTGCTCCGAATTTAAAGCGTTTTTTGAGTCTTTTCTGAGTCTCAAAAAGATGGTCGACTTTGGACCAATGAATTTATTTTCTTTAACAAAATTAATGGAGAATGAGCTTTAAAATGACAAAACTTTCGTTTTTTTTGGGCTCTGGTGGGGTAGGAAAAACAACGCTTTCAGCGGCCTATGCTTTGCAGTTATTTCAACTCAATAAAAAAGTACTGGTGCTCACTGTTGATCCGGCAAGAAGATTGGCAGAACTTTTAAAAATTCAAAAAAGTTCTGAGTTTGTTTCTACCGTTCAAGAGTCTGAAGATGCTTTGTTAGATATTTTGTGGATCGATAAAAAAAATGCTTTTCAGCAAATTCTTCAAAAGTATTTAGATTCTGAAGATAAAATTGAAGAAATTAAGGAACATCGTATTTTTAGTTTTCTGGAAAATGAACTTTCAGGAGTTGAAGACTATTTGACCATTCAACTTCTTGTTCAGCTTTTTAAAGAAAAAAAATATGACCATATTGTGATTGATACACCACCAGCTCAGCAAAGTGTTCATTTCTTTCAATCAGCAAAGCGTTTAGCAGAATTTTTTTCTCAGAAAAACTTTGAATTTTTAGAGAAGATTTTTTCAAAAAGCACTTTTCAGCGAGGAGTCTCTTTTCTGAGTAAAAACATCTTCAACGCCAATAGTATTCTTAAAAAAGCCTTTGGTGCTAATTTACTCACCGAGCTTTTTGAATTTTTGCTCTTACTCAAGCCTTTGGCTCATCATTTGAAACTTTCTTCAGAACATTTTCAAGAAATTTTATCTGAAGAAAATCATGACTTTTTCTTTGTTCTTTCTGAGGAATATACTCAACTCAAATCTGTGAAGGAGTATTGTCATCATATGCAAGAAGAAGGACTCAGGGGAAGTCAGTATTGCCTTTTAAACAGAAGCACTTCAAAGAGCTCATTTCAGAGCATTCATGACTTTAAAGGTGTCTTGAGTTCGGAATCTTTCAGAAAACTGAATGCAGTTAAGAGCTTTCATGCCTATTTTGATGAAAGTATTCAAAATTCTTCTTTTGAGCGCGTTGTGAAGCTTGAGAAATATCCTGAAAAGGATTTAAATAAAGAGAAGCTCATTGAGTTGGGGAGAAAAACATATTGTGGCATTTTTTCAGAATGATTTAAAATCTCTTCAAGAGGCAATTCAACTCCTAGAGTCTCTTCACCCTTCCTGTGGCTTCCCACCGTATAGTTCTTTGGATTTAAGAATTTCACAATCTAAAGCGGCCGTTGTCGATGTGAATTTGTTTCCCGCTGGTTTTAATAATTTAAGCCAAGCCGGAAGAAAAAAAGCCACGGATGAATTTTTAAAATATTTAAAAGTAAAACTGGGAGAAAAAGATGCTTATGTCATTGGCCTTGTTCCCGAAGGACATACTAATAACAAAGGCTATTTGAAAAATATCTTATCTTTAGTTTCTATACTTGAGGCTAGTAAAGTCATTCAAGTTTGCGTGCTTTGGCCTCAAGGGAAGTTGCCCAAAGCTTGGAATTTAAAAGTCGGGCAAGAGACTATTCGTTACCATTCTTATGATCAGCTTCCAGAGGAGCTCGACGCCATTCTTCTGAACATTGACATGAAGTCTGGTGTTCCAGACTTTTTAGAAAATTTTTCTTGTCCTATTTTCCCCGTTCAGGAACTTGGCTGGCATCGAAGAAGAAAGTCTGAGCATTTTAAAATTGCGAAGCAAATTCTCAATAAATTGAGCTTAAAAATTCCTCAAATTGATTTCAGCAACTATTCGGCGGACTTTGATGTTTTAGAAAATATTTTTTTATTAGAGCCATCAGTTGTTGAAAAACGCCTCAAGCTCTATAGGGATTCCTTAGTGGAGAAATCAAAACAAAAAGATCTTCCCATTGTCGTCAAGGATGATGCAGGAACTTATGGTCTCGGGGTTCAGGTTCTTTATGGCGATGAAGAAATTCAGAAGTTTTCTCAGTCTTTCAAGAAAGAAATGGGAAAGTCTAAGGGTGGAAAGGCGGTGACACATCTCTTGATTCAAGAAGGCGTCGGAAGTGTTTTTTCAATGGAAGATCAGGGGCAATGTTATCAATTAGAACCAACCTTGTATTTGGTAAACACTCAGGTGGTCGATATTTTCTTTCGATCATTAGAAAGTTCAGGCACCGATAAAGGTGTGCGAAACTTGAACCGTCCTTCTGCTTTTTTCATTCACCAAGACCAAGAAGAGTTGTGGAAAAAGATTAACGTCAAAATAGATTCAGAAATGCAGCTTCTTTTCCAATTCTTTTCTAAAATTCACTCTATTGCGGCTGGTTTTGAGGAATGTCCTGAAATAGAATAGTCTTAGTGAGGCAAAATAGAAGACGTTTTCAACTGATTATTGACCGAGATTTTCAATATTCCTATTCTTTAAAAGTTTTTATTTACTTGGCAGTTATTTTGCTCGTTTTCTTTATTACTCACTTGTTCTTGCTCAACGCCAATTACGAGGTGTTGACTCAAAACGCACTGAAACTGATGCCCGATTCCGTTATGGGTTTAAAAAAAGAATTCTCTTTTTTTGTGAAGTTGCATTTTTTCAGCTTTTTTACATTGTTAGTCGTCTTACTTTTTGTGCTTTTACAACATTCCAAGCGTGTCGCTGGCCCGCTCTACGCTTTAAAAAGGCACATTCTTTTTTCAAAAAAAAGTCAGGACTTTAAGCCTTTAAAATTAAGAAACGGAGATGATTTTCAGGAATTAGTGCATTCTTATAATGAGCTCTGTTCAGAAATGAAACTAACGGAAAGCGCTTTGTTGAAAAAGGTCAATCAATTAGAGAAGTTGCTTTCAGTTGAAGAAAATTCTCAAAAAAAAAAGTAGTTTCTCATACTCAAAAAGAGTTGAGCTAAGAGCTCAACAGCTTATGGAGTTGGAAACTGGGTTGTTGATCTGTTTTCAATCGCTTCAATAAGTTTTTCGATGTTGCCGAGCTGGCTACTTAAATTGTGTAGTTGAGCTTGGGCAGCAGCAATCGCTTCTCGAGTTCCTGTTGATGCGTTAGAGACTCTGTTGTTCAGAGCTTTTTTAAGGTCTTCAGCAGCTCTTTGAGTCACTCTGAAACTTCCTCTTAAATTTTCTGGTTCAACGCTAAAAGATCTTGAGAGATCTTCTTTAGCTTGTTTGAGAATGTCGATTCCGGAATCAGCGCTTTTAGCAAGGAAACCACTAAAGGTTCCGCCGCCAACTTTGATGATGTCTCTTAAAGTTTGAACAGGGATGACTGTGTCAGATCGTTTTTGTTTTTCAAAAATGATTTGAGTGAGTGTGCTTGAAGTAATGTCTTTTTTACTGCGATTATCGATCACTTGAACTTCTTCGCCCCGCATAATCATTTCTGCAATTTCATCTAAAGTCACATAGCAGCTTTGATGCGTGTCATAGAGTTTTCTGTTTTGATAACGTTTGATCACTTTGACCTTATGAACGTGTGGACTTTGAAGTGTTTTACTTGAAGAAGAAAGTCCAGTATTTGAATATGTTGGAGTTGTTCTTTTTGGGTCGGTTTTGTTTAAGTCATTCATAATAATATTTTGTATCCCTACTCTTTATTTCGCTTCAGAAGCTTTATGACGTGAAGCATAGAACAAAGTTTCGCAATGCTTCAAGAGCTTCTCAAAAAAAACTTTCAACAAAAGAAGTAAATTTCTGTCAAAAGCTGAATTTTTTGTTAAAATTCAAACACTTACCCTCGATACAAAAATCAAAATTAATTAATTTTCGTTTTTCAAAGAGTAAAATTGAATTTAAACTCAAAAGAGCGCCGTGTCAAAGGTGTTCTTTGCTGTTGAGGAATTTTTTTTATTAAAATTCAGCGTCTTCTGAGCTTGAAAAGTCATCTTCAATGGAGGCTGTTCTTCTTTGAGAAGGACTTCCAAGGTCGTAAGCATTTAATATTTTTGGAGAAATAAACATGAGAAGCTCGAGCTCATCATCGTTTCGGCTATCTTCATTGGTAAATAATCGACCGAGAATTGGAATTCTTTTTAAGTAAGGCCATCCTAAATCAGCTCGTTGATTGTCTTTTGTGTGGAGACCTCCAATGACGGCCGTTTTTCCTGATGGAACTAAAATTTCAGTTTTTATTTCACGGCGACTCACTGGGACCGTTGCTGCAGAGACGGAGAGTGGTGCTTCACTTGGCGAATTTCTCGTGAGGCTAATGTCCAGAAGTACATTTCTGTCTTTAGTGACTTGAGGAGTCACTTCTAAGTTCAAATCTGCATTCACGGTAACAATTTGCGATCGATCGTCTGATCCCGTTGAAGCTGGTGCCAAAATTGTAAATTGATTTCCCTGAGTGAGGTTTGCGGTTTTATTGTTGGAGACGGTCACAAAGGGAGAAGCAACGGTTCGTGTTTTCTTTTCTGATTCTCCAATTTTTAACAAAGAAAGAATGTGTCCAAAGCTTCCAAGTTGTCCGAAGCTAAAGTTTCCAGCGCCACCTGCAAATCCAGTCGCGGTCGAGCTTCCACCGTTAATCGACCCATTTCCCATTCTCAACTGTGCTCCATTTGATCCAAGGTCCATACTCCATTCGATGCCCAAGTTTTGTGCAAAATTCCTTGTGGCTTCGACGATGCGGGCTTCAATGTGAACTTGCGGCGTTTGAAAATCAATGCCTGAAATATATTGTTCAATTTTTTGAAGAGTTGTTTTTGTTCCGGAAACAACGACACTGTTTGTTCTATTGTCGGCAACAACTGTTTCTTTTTGTTCTTTGTTCAAATAAGGCGCCAGCGAAGGTGCCACATTTTCAGCCTTTGCATAGTTTAAGTGAAACATTTTTGTGATCTTAGGGAGGATTTTCTCTTCGTCTTCGTTAGCTTGAGCTGCTTCAGAGAGCTCCGTTCTGAGGCTTTGAATACTTAAAATTCTGTAGGTGTTGCCTATTTTTTGGTAACCAAGGTTTGAGTTCAAAAGAATCATGCTAAAGACTTGGTCCCAGGCGACATTTTTAACGTTGATCGTTACTTTTGATTTTGTGTCTTGAGCAAGGACAAAGTTTTTTCCACTAGCGTTGGCGAGGAAATCTAAAACATCTGCAATGGGGGCATCCTTTGCTTTAAAGGTAATTTTTTTTCCATAAAAAACTTGAGTTCCGTTAAACGATAAAAATGTTTCTGGAAGAATGATTTCTTTGTTTTGCTTCTTTCCCGCAAATTCACTGGAAGAGCTAAAAAGTGGAAAGTCAACAAGAAGGTAGTTGTCTTTTCGGGTAATGGTGGCTTCGACAAATTCACGAAGTTGAAAAAGAATCCTCGCGCCTGGAATGGATCCAATGTTGGAATTGTAGGCTTTGACGATGGCGACGGGGCCCTGAAATTCTCCAGTATCGAGAGAACGAGTGAGGTTTTTTTCTCGAATCACTGTATTTCTTAAATTGAGAATCAGTTGTTGTCTATAAATACGAGCTTCTTTTTCGAAGTCAACGGCTCGATTGGTTTTAATAATGAGACGAGCTCTGTCTGGAAGTTGTCTAAAGTTAATCGACTCTAGTGTCGCAGCGTTTTCTAAATTCACACCAGTGAGCGCTTGGGTTGGTGCCGAGTCTTCTAAAGGAGATTCATAGGTTGTATCCATTGGTAGGGCATCAAGAGTAGGAGCCGCGCTATTTTCAATCGGAAGCGAATCTAAGTTATTGTTTGTATTTTCAATGGGCAAGGAGTCTAAAGAATTGAAGCTTTCTGTGGGAGGCGTGTCTAAAGGAGGAAGATTTTCGTTGATTCCGCTGCCAATATTGTCGTCATCAAGAGTATCTTCGAGCGCATCAATTTCTTCAAATAAGTCTTGTGACTGTGTGTTCTGAAATATGAAAGATGTAAAAAACAAAATGGTGAAAAATTTTCTCGGCAATGTTTTCAATTTTAAGTCCCCTCTATTTGAGTATAAGTGAAGTTCGACTATTCTGCTAGGACTAGGGTGGTGATGTTACTTTTTGACTTCCCGCTGAGATCACGAAAAGATTCGCGCACAGACACTTCGTTCTGAGTAATTTTGATGACTTTTCCTTTGTGTTTTCCAATTTGCAAACCGACGCGAACAATATGGGTGGTGCCGTTTGGAAGGCTCACTAGGGCTCTAGGGGCGCCTTCGCCAATTAAGGTGGCTAAGAGTTTCATTTCGACAACTTCGTAGCTCAATAAACTACTTTTTGAATTGGAGTCTTTACTGATGAGAGGAAGAAATGGATCTCTTTTTGTATTGCTTGGATCAAAACTATAGTCAGAATTTTGGTCTTCGGCCGCTGGTAATTGACCACTGAAGAGTGTCAGAAAAATGACGATCAAAGTTCTGATATGATTTTTTCTCATCGACCTGCTCCTGCTGATGCGTAAAAAGCTTCAATAACAACAGTCGCTTCTACAAAGCTATTGCTGCCTCTTTTAATGGCTTTTTCAATCGTGACTTCTTGGCTCGAAACGAGACGTTTGATTTTAGAGACTTCATTTAAAAAACTAAGAATTTGCACGTAACTACCTTTGAGTTTGAGTGTCGAGGATATTTTTTTAACAAAAGAACTCTGATTGTTCTCTCTGAGTTTCTTTGGTTTGAAATCAATAATTTCAACGTCTAATTGTTCCGTGATCTGAGCAATTTCCCCAAGAATCTCAGCCATGTTTGCCGAGCGTGGAATGCTTTCAGCGGTCTTTTTTAATTCGGCAGAAAGCTTTTGAATTTCTGCAATTTTTTCTTGTTTCTTTTGTTCGAACTCAGCAGCTTTCTTATTTTCACTGATGAAGCCTTGAAGTTCAGAATCTTTTTTCTGAATTTGAGCCTTGAGAGCGGGTTCTTCCTTGCTGCTCCAGTCATGGTAGTCTTTGTAAATCCAAAGACCTCCAATGATGAGCCAAAAAATAAAGGGAATATTGATGATAAAGCGAATGAGTCCCATTTAAAAAGTCTCCTCTATCTTCGCCGATATTTTAAATTCTTTAGCACTTTCAGGAACGTGAATAATTCTTTTATCAGAACTTGCCGTCTTTGCATTGGTTTTCGATGCGGAATCAATAAACCATTCTGGAAAAAAAGAAATTTTCTGTAGTGATTGGACGTATTCCGTCAGTGACTTGGTGCTTAAGGTGTAGCCTTCAATGAGAAAAGAGTTTTTGTTGCGATTGATCGTCACTTTTTTAAACCAAATTGTATTCGGAAGTTCTTGGGACGAGAGGTCAATGAGTTGCGTCGAAAGATTTCTATTTGAATTGACTGATTGAATGCTGCGAAGTCTTTCTTTGAGAATCTCAACCTGTGAATCGTATTCGTTCATCGTTTGCTTGATGGCGTTGAGAGCTAAAGCTCGTTCTTTCTCTTTTTTGATGTCAGAATTTAACTTTTTAATTTTATTTTGAGCAATAATTCTTTGTTCTGTAATGAGCTCTGAAACATAATAATAAGCACCATAAACAAGGATTAAAGAAAGTATGAAAAAAAGTAGCTTTTGAGCGTTGAGCGATGGAGAGCTTCTCTTGAATGAAGACTTTCGGGAAGAAGGCTGCTGGTCAAAGTTTATTGATTCAGATTGAGAAGCGTTACTCGGTTGCGTGTAGATTTTTGCTTTTTTTTGTTTCTTATTTTTCCCAGAAAGAAGGTCGAGAAGGTTGATGCCTTGGCTCATTTTACTTGTTCCTCAAGCAGAGACCGGCCGCACTCATGAGTCGATAAGACCAGTTTTCAACAATGTGTTGATCTTTTTTTGTGTGGAGCATGCTTTCGACTGGAAGTTTTTGAGCTTTTTGTCCAATGCGATCATTAAAAAGAATTTCTTGAAGGCCTGGAGTGAGAAAAGCTCCTCCATAAAATATCCAACGATCAACGAGTTCTTTTTCAGAATTACTCACAAAAATATCTTCACATTGTTGAAGTTCTGCTTTCCAGTTGAGTAGGGTCGCTTGTAATGCGTTTTTAGCTTCTTGAGGAATACCGCTGCCATCATTTATTTTGAGGGCTTCGGCGTCTTTAATTTCAAGTCCCAAAGTTGTCGAAAGAGTGTTCGAGAAGCTGTTGCCTCCAATACCAAAGTTTCTCATGAAAATAGTTTTTGAATTTTTTCGAATACTCACTTGAGTGCCAGAGGCTCCAATGTCGACGAGTCCAATACATTCTGTTGGGTCAAAACTCACGACTTGTTCAATGAATGAAGCTGAAGCGAGTTGATCAATGTCAATAATTCTTGCCTGAGCGTTAGCGTATTCAATAATGTTTTTTTTAAATTCGACGTCTTCTTTTTGAATGCCTAAAAGAAGGATGTCGATAGCTTGAGAGTCTTTGTTGTCGAGCAATGGAAGATTTGAATTTCCAATCAGTTGGTGAGTAATCAGAACGTCTCGAATATCTGTTGGAAAAACTTGTTCTGCTTCCCATCTAATTTGCTCTTGAATTTCTTTTTTAGGAATTTCAGGAAGACTAATTTTTTTAGAAAAAATACCATTCCCATAAACAGAGCTGTTGACTTTTGCGCGACTCAACTTCTTTTCTTTGAGGGCCAAAGCCAATTTCTTTGAGAGCTCAATGGCGTATTCTTCTTGATTGAGTCTTTCCTTTTGTAAAAGGGGAAGGGGGATGACGGCAATGTTGTTGATTTCAAATTGATTTTTCTTGAGGCGACCATCGACTATTTTAATGGCACTTGTTCCAATGTCGACCCCAATAATTTTTGAAAAAAACATATACTCCCCAGCTTTTAGGCATAAAGGCCTAATAATATTAGTTTAATGAGTCCTTTCGAACAAAACAAGGATTCCTGAGGAATAGTCTCATATTAATCTCATGACTTTCATTAAAAGGAGAGAAAAGAGAGCATTTCTTTGTTCCAGTGAAGAAGAACGAGGTAAATATAGGCTGAAAAGGCTAAAAAGGGCCCAAAGGGGATAGCTGTTTGAAGTTTTTTGGAGTTTTTACGCATTGCAAAAACTCCAAGAATAAGTCCTAGTATAGATCCGAGCATGATGATGAAAAAAATACTCTGCCAGCCTAATAAGGCTGCAAAAAAACTCAACAGTTTAATGTCTCCTTGACCTAAGCCTTCGATGCCTCGAAGTTTTTTGAAAATAAAAGCAAAGGCAAAAAAGAAAAGATAAACACAGAGGGCAGAAATAAAAGCTTCCTGAAATGAAATAGTCGTTAGTGAGACGAAGCTTGCTGATAACGCTAGAAAAGTGTTTCCGATGCTAAATCGATCTGGAATAAGATAATGTTTTAAGTCAATGACGCTGAGACAAAGAAGAGTAAAGCAGAAATAAAGGTTGATCAGAACATAAAGAAGAAGTTTTTTTTGGGCAATTTCAAGGGGTGGATAACTTAAAAGTATAAAACTCGTGAAAGCAAAAATGATGGCACAAAGAATTTCAACGACTAAATAACTGAAGGGAATTTTTTTCTTACAAACAGCACAGTTTCCTTTGAGTAAGAAATAGGAGAAAATAGGAATATTGTGTTGCCATTGAATGGTGCTTCCACAACTAGTGCATTGACTTCGGCGAAGCTTTTTAAGTCCAAGTGCCATATCGCGAGGCCATCGGTAAATAATGACGTTTGCAAAAGACCCCCAAAAAGCACCCAAAATAAAAGAGAAGAAGCTATATAAAATTATCGGCATCTTTGTCTGAGCTTAAAATGATTTCTAAGGCGTTTATAGCTTAAAAAGAAAAAAAACAGACACCATGCAAAGCAATGAAAGGTCGCCATCAGTGTTTTTTGAAAGAGTTGGGGCGTCTCGTAGGCGACGAAATCTCTAAAATTGAAAAGTTCTAGAGAGGGGAGGAGTCTTTGTAAAAAATTAAAGAGAGTTGAGGTCAAGCTCTCTGAAGAGTTTTGAGTGAATTGTGGGAGGCTCAGCAGAAAGAAGATCAGGAGAGCTGAGAGAATCATAGCTGGAAAAAATTTCTTCGAGAGTGTTGTGAAAATGCAGAGTGCGTTGACCAAGCAAGTGTGTAAAAAAAGTCCGTAAACGGCAACACCGGCATCGAGAAGAATCTTTGAAGACGAATCTGTTTTGAATAAAAAACTCAAACCCAGCCAAGATAAAAGAAAAGTTAAGCTGAGGATGTGGCAACAGAGGTGTTGGGCGAGAAGCCAGTTTTTTTCTGAGAATTTAAGGCGAAGTAACATCAAGTAGTTTTCAGATTCTAACTCATTGTGAACTAAAAAAGTTGAAGAAAAAATTGAAAGGAGTGTGCTGAGCAAAAAAGCAAAACCAAGATTAAGGTCCCAGTAAATTTTTTCAGCATGAATGGCCGTTGTTTCAGAGATCAGCTTCGAGATGAGAATGAAGATGAAAGACAGAAAAACAAAAATAAGCGTTGGTTTTTTGTAGTAAATGTTTTTGAATTCACAAAAGCTCAGGTGAAAAATCTTTTTCATAGTGTTGCCTTGGAGGAGGGAGGCGTTTCTTTATAAATCTCATTTGCAGAGAGGATTCTGTTGAGTTCAATTGGAGTTGAAATATCTTCAATGGATTGCTTTTTTAAAAGTAAAAAACGAGTGCAGATTTTTTGAGCTAGTGGAATGTTGTGGGTGGCAATGAAAATAAGCTTCTGTTGTTTTTTTTCACGCTCAAGACACTTGAGAAAAGACTGCATGGCAGCTGGGTCGAGGCCAATGAAAGCTTCATCCAATAAAAGAAGGGGGGCCTTTTTATTTAAGAAGTATTGAAGCCATTGAAAGCGGGTTTTCATGCCTAATGAATAGTTTTTTAGCTTGGTAGTGCTTTTGTTTTGGAGTCCAACCAGCTGAGCTATATCTTGGGGGAGCTCTGTAAAGCTTCTATAAAAGCTGAGGTGTTCTTCCAGGGAGAGCTCTGGCCAGCATGGACTTTGGGACCCTTGCATGAATAAAGATTTTTGGCGCCGTTCTTCGTCGTCGAAGTTCAAGGAATCAAGACTCATTTCTCCATTGTCTTCTTTTTCTTCACCGGCAAGAATTTTCAAGAGGGTGCTTTTTCCAGCGCCATTGGCTCCTAGGACTCCAATGCATTCGCCCCAATGAAAATTTAATGAAATATTGGAGAGGATTCCCAGCGAAGCATAGCTTTTACTGAGGTTTTTGAAGCAGAGCATTCTTTTCATATGTTAATGAAGCTTTTTGTTGAAACAAGATTTTTTCATATATTTTAAATGCGTCTTGTGGGGTATAGTGAGCTTTATGGCAAAGTCTTCAGCAGATCTACAGCTTCAACGATGGGCCTATACCGCACTCTTGTTGGTTTTAGTAACGGTAATTCTCATTTACACCAGAAGCCTTTTCGTGCCCTTTACCATTGCTCTTTTTGTTTACTCTATTTTAGCTGTGATGATTCGAACTCTTTCTAAAAAATTAAAAATTAAAAGATCTGTGGCGACACTACTTTCATTAACCCTAGTGAACCTTGTTGGCGTCGTCGTCTGTGTCTTGGTGGTTTACTCTTTACAGGACTTTTTTGAAAGCGCGAGTGAATATAGAAAAAGAGTCCTCGATCTTGTAGAAGTTGGCACTCGAAACACTAGTATTTTAGGATTTGATCTCAGTTCTCTAGATATTAAAAATGAACTCAAGCAGTTGCCTTTTCTGGGTTGGGCTCGAGGGATTACAGGTGGAGCCTTGCATATTTTAGGAAATGCCTTTTTGGTATTTATTTTCCTTTTATTCTTCATTGCGGGGGGCAATAAAGAAATTGAAGGCAAGCGTCATTCTATTTTGAAAATTATCGACACACAGGTTTCTCAATACATTCTCATGAAAAGTGGAATTTCTTTACTCACTGGTGTGTTTATTTTTACCGTCTTTAGTTTTTTCCGTGTTGACCTTGCGTTGATGTTTTCCGTTATAACGGTTTTGTTGAATTTTATTCCCAGTATTGGTTCGCTAATAGCTGTCGCCTTACCTTTGCCGGTGATTTATTTGCAATTTGGTTTTTCAGTAAAGTTTTTTGCGGTTCTTATGATTTCTGCTCTTATTCAGTTTCTGATTGGCAATGTCTTGGAGCCAAAAATGATGGGTGATTCCATGCGGCTTCACCCAGTCATAGTTTTGCTCTTTTTAATTTTTTGGGGACTCGTTTGGGGAATTCCGGGAATGTTTCTATCTGTGCCTATTATGGCCGTTTTGAAAATAATTCTTTCTCAAAATGAGGCCACTCAAGGTTATGCTCAAATACTCTCAGGTGAACTCCCCGAGAGAACTTAACTCTTAATGCTGAACTGTGCATTCTGCAGGACTTGAAGCATAGCATCCAATTCTTGTGACGTTTCTTGGATGTGCTGCTTCATTGAGTTCTATGAGAATTTCATCTACTTCTTCTTCTGTGTTCGAACTGAGCTCTAAACAAGTTTTTTCCTGAAGATTTTTTTCTTCATCTAGATAGGTTAAAGAATAGTAGCCAGTGAGTTTGTTTTCTTCTTTAAGGCTTTTTACTAATTTGTTTAAGTCTAAATGAACTTGATTGTATGCTGCCAGTCTTTGGCCCAATCCTTGATTTATTTTATCAAGGCTCAGAGGACTTTTCAGTTCTAAAACATCTTGAAAGGTGCAGACGATGCCATGCTCGAGCTCAGCAAAACTAATAAAAGGTAATATGGCAAGGGTCCAAAGGGCTCTGTTTTTTAAATGATTTTTTATTGTTTTCATAATTTTCTCCAATTTCTGTTCAAGGAACACGTCCTCTGTTTTAAGGTCTCAGTCAGTAGTATTTTTTCTTTCTCATCATGTCAAATTTAAAGGCTGTTGCAAGTAGAGCTCTTTTGTTGAGGTTAATCTTTAACTCATCGAATTTATAGTGTTCCTTCCTCTAGATTCAAGCCCCAAGTTCGGCTTTAATACTGCAATATGAATTACTTTAAAGGAATTTTTTGTCTCCTTTCTTTTTTTCTACTCGCTCAGTGCTCCAATGAGTCTCAAAAAGACTCCAATGAAGTTGTTCTGGCTTGGGAAAACCGAGCTCGAAGTTTAGACCCTCGCTTTGCTCTCGATGCAAATTCTCAATATTTGGAGGATTTAGTTCATTGTAGTCTTGTCGAGTTCGATGCCAATGGAAAGGTGGTTTATTCCTTAGCAGAGTCCATTGAGTGGTTTGACTCTGGAAAAAGGTTGCGTCTTAAAATTAAGAACACAGTTCAATTTCAAGATAAAACACCGGTGACCATTGACGATGTCGTGGCTTCATTAAAATATTACACCTTAAAAGATTTAGAAGAAACGTCACCTCGAAAAGGGTTTATGGATTCAGTGACTCGAGTTGAAAAAACTGGAGAGCGTTCTTTTGAAATTCACTTTTCTAAAGCCGATGCCAGTTTTTTAACAAATCTCATTGTGGCTATTTTACCTGCTTCTTTGGCCTTAAAGGGACAAAAAATTATTGATCTTGATACCTACAGTTCATGCGGAGCTTTTCGGTTAGACAATTCTGCAAGCAATGAAACTCAGGACATTCTCTTGCGTCCGAATGAAAATTACTCTCTTGGGCGTATTCCTCAATTAGGTGTGAGAATTAAAGTTGTGCAAGATGAAAATACTCGCTTTGCGAAACTAGTGAGTGGGGAAATTGATTTTGTGCAAAACGGTGTGAGTAAAGAAAAGCTTCAAACGATTAAAAAAAGCTATAGTAATCAATTAAAGATTCAAAAGAAGCCGGGACTCAATTTAACTTATTTGGGATTTAATGCTCGAGATGAAATTTTGTCGAAGCCTCAAGTAAGGCGGGCAATTTCTTTGGCAGTCAATAGAGAGCTGATTATTGATAAAATATTACATGGACAAGCAACTATTGCACATTCGGTGCTCACACCAAATGATCCATTTTTCTTAGCAGCTCAAAAAACAAGTTTTGATCCGAGCCAAGCCAATAAACTTCTCGATGAAGCAGGGTTTAAAAAAAATGAAGAAGGAATTCGTTTTTCATTGTCCTATAAAACAACTACTAATGCGACTCGAGTGAGCATTGCCAAAGCAGTGGCTCAACAGCTTGCGGTTGTCGGCATTAAAATTAAGGTGGAATCTCTAGAGTGGGGAAAATTCAAGTCGGATGTCGAAAAAGGCAATGTTCAAATATGGAGCCTGTCTTGGATTGGCTTTAAAGATCCCAACATTCTTCATTATATTTTTTCTTCCAACTCTTGTCCTCCACAAGGTGGAAATCGGGGATGTTTTAGTAACAAGTCTTTAGATGGGGTGCTCGATCAGATTGTTGGAGAATCAAATTTTGAAAAAAGAAAACGCTACGTTCATGAGGCTCAAAAAATTATTGCTCAACTTCAGCCTTATGCCTTGTTGTGGCACGAAGACACGGTGGCAGTTTATTCTAAAAAACTTCAAGACTTCGAACTCTATGTTGATGGCAGACTTTCTTCGTTGAATAAAGTTTCATATTCTGTAGCGGAGTAGGATGTTCAGAGCTTAAAAAGAATCTTCAAGTCACTTCAATAGAAGAATTTGTCAAAAAAAACAAAAAGTCAAAACTCTGACTCTTTGTTTTTTGTTCTTTGAAACTTTCATGCGGGTGAATTGCGAGTCAACTTGAGTTGACTTAACATGGGAGAAGAATGTTCGAATATTTTTTGCGAAGACTCCTGTCAGTGCTGCCGGTAGTTTTTGGAGTCATTTGTATTGTCGCCGTTGCCATTCGGCTGATTCCTGGTGATCCGATCGACCATATTCTTGGAGACGAGTCGAGCAGCGTGGAAACTAGAAAGCTCTTAGAAAAAGAATATTCATTGAATCTGCCGGTGCCCTTACAAATTATGAATTACATGAAAGGGGTGCTTCGTCTTGACCTCGGTAAGTCCATGTTGACTAAGAAGCCAGTTTGGCATTCCATTCGTGAAAGAATTGTGCCTACTTTAGAGTTGGCAGTTTGTGCTTTATTGGTGTCGTTGCTTTTGAGCATTCCTCTGGGCCTCATCAGCGCCATGAGGCAAAAAAGTATTTGGGATTTTTCCTCCATGATTTTTAGTGTCTTGGGAGTGGCTTTGCCTAATTTTTGGCTGGGACCCATGCTTGTTTTACTTTTTTCAGTAAAGTGGAACGTCTTTCCAGTTTCAGAAAGAGGGGACTGGAGGAGTTATATTCTGCCTTCAATCACATTGGGGACGGCCTTGTGCGCCGTGCTCACACGAATGTTGCGTTCCTCGTTAGTCGATGAAATGGGGCAGGACTACGTTCGAACCGCTCGAGCCAAGGGCTTGAGTTCGTGGTCTGTTGTGCTGAAACATGTGTTTAAAAACTCATCCATTCCAGTGCTCACCATTGTGGGGCTGCAGTTTGGAGTTTTGTTGACCGGGTCTATTATTACCGAGAAAATATTCGACTGGCCGGGCTTGGGAACATTGATTATTAAAGCCATTGAAGGCCGAGACTACCCCGTCGTTCAAGGTTGTGTTTTATTTTTTTCGTTGAGTTATATAGCGGTGAACTTTATTACTGATTTGAGTTACGCTTTCTTGGATCCACGAATTCGTTTGACGGGAAAAAATTAATGCATTCTTTGAGTCATTTTTTTAAAGATCCCCGGGTTTTTATTTTTTTAAGTATTTTGCTGAGCATGGTCTTTTTGATTATTGCGGCCCCATTTTTCACAGGACACGATCCGACCTTGAGCGATCTTTCGAAAAGACTTTGTGATCGAAGTGCAGAGCATTTCTTGGGGTGTGATTTAGACGGTGGTGATGTTTGGACAAATATACTCTATGGCGGGCGGGCAACGCTTCTCATTAGTGGTGTGACCGTGTTTCTTTGTTTGAGTGTTGGATTGATTGTGGGTCTTCTGAGTGGCTTTTATGGTGGTTTTCTGGATTTTATATTGATGAGGGTGGTTGATTTGTTGATGGCCTTTCCGGGAATTCTCATGGCCATGCTCTTGGCAGCTTTCTTGGGCCCCAGTAAGAAAAATGTTATTTTTGCTATTTGTGCTACTGGCTGGATTTCAACGGCTCGTCTCGTTCGAGCGCAAGTTCTCAGTCTCAAGGAAAGAACTTTTGTGATGTCGGCTCGCGCGGTTGGCGCCTCGAATCTGAGAACTATTTTTAAACACATTCTCCCTTCCCTTTTTGCTCCGTTGATCATTTTGTCGACTTTTTCACTTTCGGGAGTGATTATTATTGAATCGTCCTTAAGCTTTTTAGGTTTAGGTTCCTTGGAGGCGCCCTTAACTTGGGGGGCTTTGTTGAGTCAGGGGAAAAGTGTTTTGATTGAAGCGCCTTTATTGAGCGTGGTTCCGGGGATTGCCATTTTACTGATTGTGCTTTCTTTGAATGCCCTTGGTGATGCTTGTCAGGATTATTTTGACCCTAAAAAAACAAATTAATTTTTACAAAGCTGAGGGTATTTTTTTAAAACTTTTTGAACTTTTGGAGCAATCACGAAAGAGCAGTAGGGACTGTTTTGATTGTCTTGGAAGTAGTTAAAATGTTCTTCTTCTGCGCTGTAGAACTTCTCTAAAAAAGTTCTTTCCGTCAGTATTTCCTCTGTCCAGACTTTTGCTCTTTCAACTTCTTTTTTGACATTTTGAAAAACTTTTAATTCGTCTTCATTTTGGTAAAAGAAAACACTGCGATACTGTTTTCCAATGTCGTTTCCTTGTCGGTTGAGTGTCGTGGGGTCGTGGATTTGAAGAAATATGTCGAGAAGTTTTTCGAGTGAAATGATTTTCTCATCATAAGTGATTTGAATGACTTCGGCGTGTTCAGTGCTTCCGCTTTTTACTTGTTGGTACGTTGCCGTTTCAGCTTTCCCGCCAGCGTAACCCGGGGCAATTTTATGCACACCCTTTAAATTTTGAAAAATAGCTTCGAGGCACCAAAAGCAACCTCCACCCAGGACACAAGTTTTTTCCATAGTCTTTTATTCTCACACTATTAACAGCGCTTCAAAATACGCTATTAAAAAGGTAGGAAGCAGATCTGTAAGCCGGGTTCTGTCTACTTACTTTTTACCATCAAAGTAAGGAGGTTATTATTTATCTTAGCAACCTACCCGAGAGTTCAAACGCTGTGAACAACAACTCCTCTCCTATTTGATCTTGCTCCCGACAGAAGTTTAGCTGTTTTCACTCCAGCAATTCCCTCTTAAGCTCCCGTTCCCGCCTAAAAGATCAATACTCTGGACATTCTTTCTGTTCCACTAGTCCTCAGGTTTCCCTGGATGGCCGTTAGCCACTGTCGTGTTCTGTTGGAGCCCGGACTTTCCTCAAATTCCCAAAGGAACTTGCAATAACCCGATCTGCATCTGTCAAAGATCTATCACTGAATAAGCTCTCAAGAAAAGAAAAAGCGTCTTGAGCCGTTTTTTCTTTTTTAAGTCAAAAATGAAGCCTTTGATTTTACAAGAGCTCCTTTAGAATAGAGTCTATGAGATTTATCTTTAAAGCCCTGTCTTTTCTTTGTTTTTTCTGTTTTTTTGCCTGTTCGAAGGGAGTTGTCACTGGAGGAAGCTCTAATGGAGGCGGAGGTGGAGGAACTTCAGATAATGTTCTTTCTTCTTTTTCATCGTCGCCTGATATGAATTCAATGGCTTCTAATTTTATGGATAGTTCCACTTACGATGAGACCCTCAATAATGCTCGAGAAATTGAATGGAATTTTTATGTGGCTGGAGCCACGACTCCAATGAAAACTTTTTCCATGAATCCGTTGGCGACTCTTGTTACTGATGTTGGCTTGAGTCCGGCTTCCAGTCATGGGGCTTTTGATGTTGTGAACTGGAAAATGTTCTTATGTGGAACAAATGCACCAGTATTGCTTGCTTCTTGTAGCAATGTTGCTGTGGGTGATGAAATTTGCGTGACCAATAAAGCGACTAATTCAAACGGCGTTGTTGGTTCTGAGAGTGTGCCAACTTGCTTTGAATATAAAGAGGCGTTGATTGCTACTTTAACGACTCAATACAATCCAGATATTGTATCAGACCCTTCGATGTTTGATGTGATTTCTTCAATTAAATTGAGCGACAATTCAGCTTATTTAGCAGTTGGTGCTTCCAATACTGTAAAGTATACAATTAGAAACTGCGATACCGGTATTCTTCTGAGTGAAGCAGAGTTTAACGTGGGCGATGTCACCAGTAACGCCAATGCCCTGAGCGCTACCGACTGGGTGGATGTCTCTGGAAATGCTGGAAATTTTCCAGGTCCAGCAAATGGAATTACGGGAACTCCAGATGGCGTTTGGTGTTATTCTAAATTGAATTGGATTCAAGGCTCACCAACACCTCATAATTTTATTGGAGTCAACAAAGGGGCCGACCATTGTGTAGAAATGGTTGCTAGCGATGGGACACTGTTTTCAAATGTAGCCCGAGCAAAAATTGAAAAATTATATTTAACTGCTTCAAGTAATTTGAAGTTAGAGTATGGGCCGACAGGTCTTATTGATTTTCAAGCTCATTTTGTTACAGATGGAACAGGATTTTTTAGAAATACGAATTGTGTCGACAGCTCAATGGCGACTTTTACAGATTTGAGTGGAAGCTCTCCTTTAACTAATTGGAGTGGCTGTGGAAGCGGAACTGTGCAAACTGATTCAACGCTTCCATCAACGCTTCTGGGAACAAGTTTTCACACACTTAATGTGAGTCGATTGGCTGATTCAAACTTTTCACTAGAGGCCGCTCTTAACGGAGAAAATACAGTGCTCAGTGATGGAGGAGAGAAAATAGCAAGGATTCATACAGATGTTTTGTATCAACTTAATGGGTCATTAAACGAAATTAGAAACTCAAGAGATGTTCCCTTGGTTGTGAACACGAGCTTGTGGAATGGCATTGTTGCTTCAAACGCTGATGTCATTTTAGCTGAATTGCGTGTTTCTCCAACGCCTGGAGCAACACCCGTTAAAGTTCTTGATTTAAATTTTAATGCAGAGACGGCTACAGCAGCTCCTGTAATGACGAATCACACCTTAAGCCTTCCTGTCGATGGTATCTATGATGTTGAAGCTGAAATGCAGGAGTCTGGTGGCAACGGGCCCGTAGATAAATTTCAAATTATTCAAGTGAGTTATTAAAAAAGAAAAGTCTCTGTATTTTCAATACAGAGACTTTAAAAAGAGAACTTATTTTTACTGACAACTAAAGCTTGGTAAAGCTGAGTCTCCATTCATGTTCCAATGGCTACCCCATGGACTGAGTATATTGTTGTAAACCGGGTGAGATGGATCATCAAGTGGAGTAGACCCTTCTTGAAGCGTTGATGCATGATTGACGCTGTATGCAAAATATGGGTTTCTGTACCAAATATTTTGGTAGGTTTCTAAGCCGTTTTTGTCATCAGAAATTGAATTTCTTGACATCCAACCATGAAGTACACTCATTTGCCCAGTATAAAAACTGTTTAAAAAATTACTGACTCCACCGACAGTACCACCAGTAAGTCCACCATGGCCAGACGAACGAGCAATTCTAATTGAACGTATGTCCATATTTGAGTAGGTGTTTGTAAGGTTTAGGTTTTGAGCAACCTGGCCAACTATGCCAGCGAAATGGCCTTTATCTTGTCCAACTTGACCAATATAATTACTATTGTAAATCAGTCCATTTGAGTATGATCCAATAATGTTGTGTTGACCTGGGCCTTGCCCTTGATTGTTAAAAGGAGAGCCAATGCTTCCAATTAAACCACCGAGGCCACCTTCACTTCCGTCAATGTTAACATTGACTTTAGAGTTTTTAATTTCATTAACAACTCCTGTACCACCAAGAACTACTCCAAAGAGTCCTCCAACCGTATTACTTCCAAAGAGCTCACCATGAGCACAGACGTTTTCGACTTTTGAATTTTTAAGCCAACCTGAAATGATTCCGATACAATCATTTCCACAAATTTTTGCGTTTTTAACGTTTAAGTTTTTAATTGTAGAATTTGTAAGCGTTGACCATATACCTTGGTTTGCAAGAGGAGAGTTTCCTCCTCTTTTGTCATCAATACAGTTATCTAAATTTTCAATAACTTTTCCATTTCCGTTATAATGGATACAAGTGTTGCCACTTGCTGGAGTCCAATATCCGTCAGAGTGATTAGAGTTTGGTGTCAAACCTGTGATGAAACTTGGGTCTGCGTCCAAATCGACTAATTGTTCATAGTAATTACATTCATCCTTATCTTTTTTTGTATTTTCCAAATGTTGAAGAGAACAAATGAGATGTGGGTTGGCTTCACTTCCGTTACTATCTGGACTTGAAGCATATGGAGAGTTTTCAATCATTTCTTCTGTACATCCACAGGAGTATTCAGCTTTCTGTTCAATGCTTGAAGCGTCAGAACAAAGAGAGACTCCGTTTCGAGTATGTTCGACCCAATAAAAATATGGAGTTCCTGCTGGAATGACTCCACTAACATTTTCCGGGATTGAATTTAAGTCTGTTCCTGAGAAAGATACCGGAAGTAGGTTCGTTCCACTCGCAGTACAACCTGTGATGGCAGAGGTTGAAAAGTGAATTTTAACTGTATCGCCAGCTTTAAAGAGGTTGTCATGACCAGCTTTCAAAGTGAGTTCCGGGTCACAGTCATCTATTCCACCGTTAGCAGAGGTATTTGGATCTGTAGGAGTTCCTGTTAAAGGATTTCCTGAACTAGGATCGTTGATGACAATTTGAGGGGCGTTTGTTGGAGGCTCTTCACACTGGTATTGAGCTTTCTTTTCAACTGGAGCCGCTTGCGAACAAAGGGCTACGCCGTTACGAGTATGTTGAAGAGAGTAGAAGTAAGGAGTTCCCGCAGGAATAACCGCACTGACGTTTTCCGCATGAGTGGCGCCAGAAGCACTAGAGATGTTGAGAACGTTAGGTCCAGAACACTGTTGGGCACTGCTTGCTGAGAAGAAAACTTTAACCGTGTCGCCAGCTTTAAAGAGGTTGTCGTGACCAGCTTTTAGCGTGAG
>Ga0209187_1000955_pt1 | contig 39338 bp, 20 predicted proteins | sample BantaG_FD_187430 | JGI IMG/M metagenome (GOLD analysis project Ga0209187, IMG submission 187430) | Marine algal microbial communities from Bantry Bay, Ireland - BantryBay_4 metaG (SPAdes) (version 2) | ecosystem: Host-associated > Algae > Red algae > Unclassified | place: Bantry Bay, Ireland...
GCTTGATCTTTTTGCCGCTAGTCTCGTTAAAAAGCCTCGTGATAGCGCGGCTATCCCTACTTTTTTTGCCTTACTAGCAACAAAAATCTCTAACCCAAAATTCTTAATTTATTAATACCTCATTCCTAAGGAATTAACTTCATTTCTATCCAGCCTAGACTTTTATTATCAAATAATCACACTGTATTTTTCCGTATTTTTTCTCGGCTGAGCTTCCAATTCCAAAGCTGATAGATAACTAAAGCCAGAAGCGTACCGATGATCGAACCCGCATAAATGTCCATAAAAAAGTGATGGATCAAATAGACTCTGGAAATACCCACGATGATGGCGATCAGCAGGATCAGTAAGCCAACCCCTTTTTTTTGTGGAATCAATAAAGCTAGCAATCCAAAAAGTGCGAACGCAGACATGGTATGTCCACTTGGGAAACTGGATGCACCGGAAAACAAGGGTTCTCCATCGATGACATTTAAAGTTTCAAACAAGTCTAATTCTCTAAACCAGGCTACGGGACGATTCTGCCGAAAAATCTTTTTTAATCCTTTACTGAACAGCATCACGACTCCGCCGGTGATGGGGACGAGCCAGGCTGCGCGAGGTTGGTAGAGTAGCAAAAATATCAGTATCAGCACATACGCAATTTCTTCTCCTGCCATGGTTGCGTAGCGAAAAAATAAATCTCCGTAGTAGCTGCGATGGTCGTTAAAAAAAAGGAGGACATCTCCTTTCTCGGTTCCGAAAATCAGTGCCGCACCAAGGAATAACCAGATGATGAAGCCGATACCGTAGAATTTATTTTCCTGGAAGATCGTACGTAGATTGGTAGGCAAGATAGATTATTTTGTGGCAGATTTTGGTCTCCATCTATTTAGACGATCGCGGATGAGTTCCCAGTTAATTAATTTTGAATCGTTCATGGCACGAGAAGTCAATAACAATCCTAATGGAAATAAAATAGCGCAAGGCATCCAGGCGGCGAGTAGTGCGGGCAAGGTGTTACTTTCGGCTACTTTTTTAAAGAAAATACCCATAATGATGAATAATACAAAAAAGAAAATGGCTACTAAAATTGGATAGCCAAATCCACCTTTACGAATAATGGCACCCATCGGCGCACCGATAAACAAAAAGATCATACAGACTACGGCCATACTGTATTTATTGTTTAATTCAAAAATATGTTTTACTCTGGATTCTGTTTTGGATGAAATACTGATATTGGAAGACTGGCTTTCATTAGCTAAACTATGGAGCGAAGAACTAAGCCTTCTACTGATGGCATCTTTGTCTTTTTTTATAAAAGTTTCCAAAAAGCTAGTGTATTGTGCCAAGGAGTCGAGGGACTTTTGTGTAGGAATACTGCCGACATATTTAGGGGTTACTCTGGGTGTTTTTGTATTAACTTTTTTCGGTTTTACTGACAATGGTGTTTCCTTCTTATTTTTTGGTGATTGAGCGTTGTCTACATTAATTTTTTGTTGAATATTGGGTTTCGTAAAACCTTGCTCTGTAAGGTCTGGATTTTTAGTCACCGTATTATCTTTTTGGATGATACTATCTTTTAGAAAGTGATAATTCCGGTAAATATGGTTGTGGTATTTATCCCAGCGGCGGTCGAGTTCTGAGTCAATTGAGTCAATCGCTATCCGAAGTTGAGCAGCACTGAGCATAGTATAATTATTTTGAAATAATTCCTGATCGGTTTCTCGCATATCAAATTCCCCCAGATCAAATACTTTCCTCCATTCTTTAAACGAAGTACGAACAAAAGGATAGTTCTTAGTTTTATCCTTTGTCTTCTTCTTGTCGGGATTGACTTTGGTTTCGTTATATTGAGTACCGTCAAAAAGATCCATTACAAAAAATTTTTTATCGGCGGTAGTAAACATTTCTCCTTTGCTGGCCGTAATGACACTGACTTTTTTATTGTTATAAGAATTATGATCATAAATCAGGACATCGTAAATCGTTCGGTTGTCAGCATCTTTGTCACCAATATGGATGATCATATTGCGGAAATCATCGTTAAAGACCCCTGTTTCGAGACTAAGCATCGGTTTTTGGCGCTTGATATCGTAAAGGCGGGATTTAAATTTGAGGTTGGCTACGGGAATGACGTAATTAGAACAAAAGAAAGAAAGCATCATCACCCCAAAACTGATGACAATTAGAGGGCCCATAATGCGTAACAGCGGAACTCCTGCTGATTTTAGGGCGGCTAATTCGTAATGCTCGGCTAAATTTCCCATAATCATAACGGAAGAAATCAAGATCGCAATAGGCAGGGCCGTTGGGACCAAAGAAACTGATAGATAACCAATTAGTTCAAGCATCACCAACATGCCCGTTCCTTTTCCAATAATATCGTCAATATAGACCCAAAGGAACTGCATGATTAGTACAAACAGTCCAATACAAAAGGTAGCGATAAATGGCGCAATAAAACTTTTGGCCAGTAGTAGGTCTATTTTTTTCACTTGATGTTAGAATTGTTGAAACGCTTCGCTTGTTGAAATGTTGAGTTCATTTTTAGAAGATTAATATGTATTGGCTCAATCTACTTTGCCATCACTTTTAATAAAAAAATTACAGGTTTAGGTTTTCACAATGCTCAAGGATTCAATAAAGCAATGTGAAAAGTCCCAGGAATTTTGTCCAGGTCTATTCCTGATTTGCCTGATAAGGACGTATTGGTGATAAACTTAGGGGTAAAGATACAATATGCTCCGATTTTGAGGGTCGCTTTACCTGTTTATACTAATAACGAACGAATTTGTTTAAGAGAAAGGTATGTGATAAAACTAGAAAAAGCCAACGTATAAATTACGTTGGCTTTTGCCATACATGGTAATCTAAAAGAGATCGACCGCAAGATCGTTCTTTTGTATCGATAGATAGCCCTTCAGAACGACACGACGAGGCATTTCGATACTGAAGAAGGATAACTAAAAGAAAAAAGTATATGTTCTGGGAAAAATTGAAAAAATGTGGGTGGAAAACCGTGGTTTTCCTGACTTTTTGGAATTACTCTTTCGAGAATAAAAAATTTAGCCGTTGGCTAAAGAAGAAGTTGAGATCAAATGCTTGCTGTTTTGGATTTTGATTACTTTACTTTTAATCTTCGAAAGGAAGTGATTAGAAGAAAGTGAATTAGTTTTTTTTGCATTTTTTAAAGGCTTCATGATACTGTAATTTAGGTTAGTTAGTTAAAAATCAGTCATAAAATGCGGTCATATTCATTTTTCAGTATCTTCATTTGGTGGCGTAAAGATAAGCTAAAGTTTTTGATTTTCTAAATTTATTAACAAATAAAATAAAAATGTATATTAGTTGAAACTGAAATTAGGTTATAATTATTCTGTAATATAACAAAAATATGGCATTAGGAGTGGTAAAAACGAAATTTTGCAAAACTTTATTTTACGGCTGTTTTTTTAGGTATTGATTTTGCGAACATTTATTTCATATCATTTATTAGTGTTAAAACTAATTATTTACGGTTTTAATACCCTTTTTCCATTAATAATTCTGTTCGCTTAAAATTTGTTGGATCAAAACGAATAAATAACGCTAGGCGATTCATAGAGATTTTTCTCTTTTTTAATTTTAGATCAGAAAATTAACTAATGGTTTTTTTGTCATAGAAGTTGTATAATGGTTGTTCTTTATTAACTTTCGCCTCTTACTATCTTATCGTACATTTTCAATATAGATTCAAATACCATGAGAATTATCATTTTTGTTAGCACCTTATTACTTTACGCTTCTTTATTAGATGCCCAATCTATTCAACCACCTGCTACGCCCGCTGCTGAAAGGCTCAAAGCGGAGCAGCAAAGGATATTGCTTGGCAAAAACTCCATAGTCAACGAAGTCACCTTCCGTTCCGTAGGTCCCACCGTTTTTAGTGGACGGGTAACCGATCTTGCGGTTGATCCAGCTGATCCTACGCACTTTTACGCAGCCTACGCTTCCGGTGGACTCTGGGAAACCAAAAGTAATGGTACTCGATTTACGCCTTTATTTGAAGAAGCCGCTACCATGACGATCGGCGATATAGCCGTCAACTGGTCTGATAGTATTCTCTGGATTGGTACCGGAGAAAATAATTCCAGTCGGTCTTCTTACAGTGGCGTGGGAATGTATAAAAGTATCGACGGAGGTAAAACCTGGGAATATCGTGGTCTGCCCGAATCCCACCACATTGGCCGGATCATTCTGCATCCAACTAATAAAGACATCCTTTGGGTCGCCGTTCTGGGACATTTGTATTCTCCCAACGAAGAACGTGGGGTTTATAAAACGACTGATGGAGGCATTACGTGGGAAAAAACATTGTTTGTAGATGAGAATAGCGGGGCCATTGATCTGACGATTGACTCCGAAAATCCAGCAATCCTCTACGCTTCTACCTGGCACCGTGAGCGCCGAGCCTGGAATTTTGTCGAATCCGGCGCGGGGTCGTTGATCCATAAATCTACCGATGGTGGGGAGACCTGGGCTATCATCAGTGGACCCAATAGCGGATTTCCGAATGGTGAAGGAGCGGGCCGTATCGGATTGGCACTCACAAAAACCAATATGGGGAAAACACGACTGTACGCAATTGTAGATAATTATTTTCGTCGACAAAAATCAGATGAAGACAAAGATTCCAAAATTCTTACTAAGGAATCTTTTCGGAAAATGGACACCGCTGGTTTTGACCGAATGGAGGATAAATCTTTTCAGAGATTCTTGACCGAAAACGGATTCCCAAAAAAATATTCCATTAAAAAGATTCGCGAAATGGTCAAGTCGGGTAAGATAAAACCAGCCGCCTTAACGGAATATTTAGAAAATGCAAACTCATTACTTTTTGATACCCCGGTGATTGGTGCAGAAGTATACGTGTCAGATGACGAAGGTACCTCCTGGAAGAAAACCCACGAAGGATATCTGGATCAGGTCTATAATTCTTATGGGTATTATTTTGGACAAGTCCGTGTATCGCCACGCAACGCCGATCATATTTATATTTACGGCGTACCTATCTTACGAAGTCTGGACGGTGGAAAAACTTTTGAAAATATCAACGGTAGAAATGTCCACGTAGATCACCACGCAATGTGGGTTAGTCCCGATCGCGATGGACATTTGATCATTGGTAACGATGGCGGGGTAAATATCTCTTATGACAACGGCGATAGTTGGTATAAATGTAATTCGTTACCCGTTGGACAGTTTTATGCCGTGGCCGTTGATAACGAAGAACCCTATAATATATACGGTGGATTACAGGACAATGGTGTTTGGGTCGGGCCGAGTTCTTACAAAGCGGGTGACGGCTGGCAAAACTCAGGTAAGTATCCCTACGATTTTTTGTTAGGAGGTGACGGGATGCAGGTGCAGGTTGATCCACGAGATAATAACATTGTGTACACTGGATTTCAATTTGGATTTTATTACCGAATTAATCGGGCAAAAAATGAGCGAAAAATGATTCAGCCTCGCCACGAACTGGGCGAACGTCCGTTTCGATTTAATTGGCAGACCCCAATTCACCTCTCCGTTCACCAACCTGATATATTGTATTTAGGTTCCAATTTTGTACACCGATCTTTTAAGCAGGGAGATGATTTTGAAAAAATTTCCAAAGACCTGACCAAAGGTGGCCGAAAGGGTGATGTAGCTTACGGAACGATAACGGATATTCACGAATCTCCTTTACAATTTGGACTGCTTTACGTGGGAACGGACGATGGATTGATTCATGTCAGTCGCGATGGAGGTTTTTCCTGGACAGATATTTCTCGCGGATTACCGGCTGATCTTTGGGTGACTACCGTAGTCGCTTCGGCACACGATTTGGGTACCGTATATGTGACCCTTAACGGTTACCGCTGGGATGATTTTACCTCCTATGTTTACCAGTCAACCGACTTTGGTGAAAACTGGCAGCGGATTGGTTTAGATTTGCCGCTGGAACCCGTAAACGTGATACGAGAAGATCCAAACAATAAAAATATGATTTATGTAGGAACTGATCATAGCCTCTACGTATCGCTGAACGGAGGGATTGATTTTATGCAAATGCGAAACGGAATGCCGGCGGTATCGGTCCACGATCTGGTGATTCATCCGCGCGATGGTGACCTGATCGTAGGGACGCACGGAAGGAGTATTTACGTCGGATCGGTCAAGGAAGCACAGCAATTGAACGACGCAGTGATGAGTAAATCTATCCACGTTTTTGCGATGGATAAAGTACGTTATAGTTCCCGGTGGGGTAGTAAAGGCGGCTGGTTTTCGGACGATCGGGTACCCGAAGAAAAGATTCCGGTCTACGTGCAAGAAGCGGGAAAAATTACCATTACAATTGAAACGGAGAAGGGGGGTAAGCTGCAAAGTTTTTCTACCGAAGCAAAAAAAGGCTTGAACTATATTAGTTATGATCTTAGTGTAGGAAAAGGAATGAAAAGATCCTATCAGTCTTTTTTGAATAGTAAAAAAGAAGATACTGTTGAGGTGAAAGCAGCGGATAACGGGATGGTTTTTTTGCGACCGGGGACTTATGTGGTGAAGGTAGAAAAGAGTGGAAAAAAGGAAAAGACGGAGTTGGTCATAGGCTTGTAGTCTAGATAGACCGATCATGCTTAGTTCGTAATCAATCTCTACGGGGCGATTTCCTTTCACTTTATTGTTGGACTTGTACACATGTCGGCGTTCGGCTAAACACTCGGAATGAGGACAATACAACGAACTAATATCAGTATTCAATAAATAAAAGTCATCCGATGGCTCGGGAATATAATCGGCCTTCAAGGACAAATTTTTTTCGACCGCTAGCCGACTTAACCTCTCTTGTTGTTTATCTAATCCGGCTTCTTCGTCTCGCTTCCTTTCAATCCCAACCTTTTTATCTACGCCAGCTATGGTCTTACTAATACTACTGTATTGATAATGATAACAAGGACTTAAACTTAATTCTACTACCGACCTAGATGAAGGACTACTTGCCAGACCCATTACTAAATATTATGCTCGGCAAAATCGTTTTTTATGGACTCGATTAGCCGCAAAATAATCAACTCAAACCTTTATAACTTATTTTTTAAACGATCCAAAGAAAAAATAAAAATAAAAATTATTTTGTTTTTTAAGACGAAGGTTTTATAAGGAATGAGTACCTTTCCACCCCCAACTCTCCCCAAAATTTCTTATCTTGCTCATGAGAAACGTCGCAATCACTTCTGACCCGACGATTAGACATACACAAACTTGAGAATACAAATACCGCTATTGCGTTATAACCATAATCAATAGCGATTTAAGAAGGATCATTAGTATCAACTAAAGGAGGTCTCTTGGTAGGAAGCACTATGTCTAAATTTTTTGGAATTATAACCATCGTCATTTTATTATTGGCTTGTAACCGAACGGAATACACGCCTACGGTGGCGCACGCCCCGTTCCTAAATTCGGACACTGACTGGGCAGATTCTCTCCTCTTGACCCTCTCCCTCGAAGAAAAAATTGGACAATTACTTTTTTTAAAAACGGACGTCCCGGATACCAAACGTCAGCGACAGCTTAACCAGGACATCCGGATGGGTAAAATTACTGGGCTGCAATTGTCCGGATTGCCCCTCGCCGACTATGCTAATTTTATCGACTCGGCACAGACCTCGGTAAAAATTCCGCTGCTCACCGCTACCGATCAGCTGGTCAGCCCCAATCAGATGTTTAGTGATCAGACGCCTTATCCGTTTCCGGTTACTTTAGCAACGCTCCAGGATGAGAAAATGGATCAGACCTTATTAGACAATTATTTACTAAAGGCCCGTGCCTTAAAACTGGATATGATTTTTGGACCGGAACTTAACACGCAGCATCTTTCCGATACGATTTTTAATTTTCAACAAGGGGCGTACCCACCTACCTTATTGGCCAAGCAGACGGTACGAATGGTCGATCAATTTCAGAATGAAGGTATCTTGACGGTGGCCAATAATTTTCAGGATCTTGTCTATATTGAAAACGATACGCTGCGTACCTTGCCTAGATTGTTGGAGAAATATACTCGCTTGGTCAATCGTGGATTGAGCGGTATGTTGATCAACGAAGCGCTCTTCAAAGATTTAAATCAGGAAAAGCGCCCCAAGGGATATTTAAAACAATACCTATCAGAAAATGTAAATTTTGATGGTTTGATGTTGGGGGCTGCCCGGGATACACAAATGTTACGGGCGCTCGTGTATGGTGGCGTGGATATGCTGGTGGTGCGGGACAGTGTGGACCTGTATTTTCAGTCTTTACGACGAATGGTTGAGGAGGGACTGCTTTCCGAAAGGGAACTGAACGAAAGGGTCTATAAAGTGTTGATGGCGAAGGCCTGGCGAAAAAATCCAATGGAACCCGAGCTGATTGAGGCCGATCAGGTAAAAGAAATGTTTGACTCAAAAATGGAGAAAACACAGGTCGAAGACTGGTACCGACAGAGTATCGTGGTGGCGCGTAATCCGGAAAGTTTACTGCCGTTGTCTATTGCACAAAGAGCGACGGGACTTGTACAAGTGGGACAAAAGCGGTACATCGACTTTGAAAAAATCAGTAAAAAATATTTGGAGGTAGTTCCTGTTTTAATTAAAAGAGAACCAGGAAAAGCTTTAGCTACCTTAACCAAGAAAATGCGTAAAAGTCCCGTTATAATCAGTTTAGATCAGGTTGTCCTGGATACGCTCAAAGACGCGGACTTTATTGCCTCGGTTAACCGACACGCGGAACGTGCCGCAACGGTAATTGTCAATTACGGGAACCCTTTACAACTTCCATTATTTGATAAAAGAATAGCCTTAATTCAGTCTTTTGAAAATAACGCGATCGTTCGTCAAGAGATCGCACAGATGATTTTCGGTGGTGCGACCTCTTCGGCCAAGCTTCCGTTGGCGCTGTCTCCAGAATTGAAATATGGAGAAGGAGCCGTATTGAAAATGAATCGGCTCGCCTACGTGACGCCGCACGAAGTAGGGATTGATCCCGTAAAACTGGTCGGAATTGATGCCCTGGTCAAAAGTGCTATTCAGAAAAAAGTAACGCCGGGTGCGCAGGTCATGCTCATCAAAAATGGAAAAGTATTTTATCATAAAGCTTTTGGTTATCACGAATATAACAAGGCCATCAAAGTAGCAGAGACGGATCTCTACGATATTGCATCACTCACCAAAGTAACGGCGACTACGCTGGCGGCTATGAAACTCTACGAACAGGGAAAGTTTCCCATCAAAAGCACGTTGTCTAAATATATGACGATTAAAGACAACAAAAAACTGGAAAAGATTACGCTAAAAAAATTGTTGACCCATTCTTCCGGAATACAATCCAATATGCCGATTTCCAGATACGTATTTTTAAAAGATACCCTTGATCCAACCTGTAACGAATATTTTTGTAATCAACCTAATTTTAAGAATAATGTTAAGATTGCGGATAATTTTTATATGGATCAGCGATGGCAGGATACTTTGTGGCAGACGGTATTGGAAATCATTCCTAAAAAAAGAAAAAAGAGGTATCATTACAGCGATGTCAACTTTAACCTATTGCAGGCGGTAATCGAAAAGCAAAGTGGAAAGTCGCTCGATAAATATTTGGACCAAAATTTTTATAAGCCGTTGGGTCTGCGTTACCTAACCTATTTACCGAGAGAAAAATTCAAACTCCGGCAGCTGGTACCTACTTCACTGGATGACCGTTGGCGTAAACAAAAAGTACATGGATATGTACACGACGAATCGGCTGCCCTTCTTGGAGGAGTCGCTGGCAACGCTGGACAGTTTTCCAATGTGCAAGATCTTGGAGTACTCTTCCAGATGTTGCTCAATAAAGGTAGTTATGGGGGGCGGCAGTATCTAAAACCTAAAACAGTAGATCTGTTTACGCAAGCACAATATAGAACGCACCGGGGACTGGGTTTTGATACCCGTGACGGTCGTCGCCCGCCTTCCTGTTCTACCAAGGCTTCCGCAAAAACGTATGGTCATACCGGATTTACGGGCACCTGTGTTTGGGTCGATCCGAAAGAAGAGTTGATTTTTATTTTCCTTTCTAATCGAATCGCGCCGAGTCCAAAAAATAAAAAATTATTTAAAACCAAGCTTCGTTCGCGTATTCATAATATCGTATACGAAGCAATTGGAACTTATAAACCCATCTCGGCCAGTCTGGCCAGTGAGTCATCTGAGGTATTATTACCCATCAAAACATTACTCGTCAAAAGCTCCAGCACCACTGAACCGGAAGAAGACTGCGAGGAAGATATTATGGCGAGTCGAAAGTAAATAAGAATGCCAGTTGACTGTTAACTAGCTTCCATCTAACGTGAAATCAAGTTTGATGGAAGCCAACAGGCAACTATCTAACTGGTGGCCAAATGTCCTGTTTTAAGTGAGATTTGGCCACCAATAGGTCTATTTCCTATTTGGTTAATAGAATACTCCCAATCTTCCATTGCATTATCTTTTTTAAAGAAATCCCTCCGTATCCCTGTCACAGTTTTATGTTTTTATATCAAAATAAAGCTAAATTGATCCTCGATTTAGCTTAAACAGCCTATGTATTATCCTTTTTTACAATATATTATGTTTTATAATATACTAAAAATATACGTATGATAGATGTTTTAAATGTCACGAAACCCATGTATTTATAACAAAAGCAACCAGGAATACCTCGCATATTTGTATTGTAAATAGTCATAACGTTAGTATTAATGATTGTTAAATTGAATGAAACCTAAGCACAGAAGTTAAAAATAATATCGTTGCTGATCATAGTAAGCAGCAGCAAAGAATTTGCAGTCATTATTCGTTTTTTTCATGAGAGATGGCCTCTGCTTTTGCAGAGGCCAATTTTTTCCAAATTAGCATATAACAGTGTTCGTACTATTCTATTTAAGGATAGATATTTAAAGCGCCGTCTGATGTTCATTAGACGGGCCATCCCAAAACAGCAATCCCGGTTGATCAATTGATCTTCCGGGATTTTTTCTGTAAAATTATTTTAAACAACTTAATTATTCCAGCGGATACATTCCATATCCTAGCGGTCCTTTCTTTCCGTACTTTTTATTTTTACTCGCTTTTGAAAAAGTAACTCCTTTGTCCTTCTTATTACCCTCCGGAATTACTTCCTTTGAATTCTTAGACTTGGATTTATTCTTTTTGTTGCGATTTTTTTGATTGCGATTTTTATTCTTACCATCGCGGTGGTTGCGATTATTTTCGCGCTTACCATTTTCCTCTTTACGGTTGGATTTCTCGCCTCGTTCTCCGGCTGGTTGTTTTTCGTTAGTGGCTACCGCCGCATCCTTTTCTGTGCCCCGATTTTCGGTTTTTTTATGATCGTCGTTATTTCGTTCGTTCCGACTACGGTCATTTCGTCCCCGGCTATTATTGCCCCGGCCATTGCGGTTATCGTTGCGTCCGCGACCACCTCGACCCCGGTTCCGATTTTCCCGGTTACGGGCGTCTTCTTCTGGATCAATCTTTACGGTATAATCGAAATCTTCCAGGACTTCTTTTGGAATAGACTTTTTCAATAATCGTTCGATATCCCGTAGCAGTTTGCTTTCATCCTGATCAAAAACCAGTGATACCGCTTCTCCGGTCTGTCCTGCCCGTCCGGTACGACCGATCCGGTGTACATAATCTTCGGGAACATTGGGTAATTCGTAATTTACTACCCACGGTAATTCTTCGATATCCAGGCCACGCGCTGCGATATCGGTGGCTACCAATACCTGTACTTTTCCATTTTTAAAAGATTTCAATGCGTGAGTTCTGGCGTTTTGACTTTTATTACCATGAATCGCCAGGGCCGGAATATCCGCCTTGTCGAGTCGTTTGGCCAGACGGTTCGCACCGTGTTTGGTTCGGGTAAAAATAAGAACCTGCTTCCATTCTCCTTTTTTAATCAAATGTTTGAGAAGGGCTACCTTTCTTTTTTTATGGACCATATAAATGGTCTGCTTTACGGATTCTGCGGCGGTATTTCTTGGCGCAACGTCTACCGAAACTGGGTTGTCCATAAATTTACTGGCCAGTGTCCGGATACTCGGAGAGAAAGTAGCGGAGAATAATAAATTCTGTCGCTTCTTTGGCAAGAGTGCCAACACCTTTTTGATATCATGGATAAAACCCATATCGAGCATTCTATCCGCTTCGTCGAGTACCAAAAATTCTACCCTGGAAAGGTCAATATATCTTTGGTTCTGTAAATCCAGTAATCGTCCGGGTGTGGCTACCAGAATATCGATCCCGTCTTTGAGCTGGCGAATTTGCGGTTTAGCAGATACGCCACCAAAAATAACGGTGGATCTAAGCGATAGATTTTTTCCATAATCCAGAATATTTTCCTGAATCTGTGCCGCCAATTCTCGTGTTGGCGTAACGACCAGTGCCCGAATTGGACGACGACCGTTGCCTTGAGGAGGATTTTTGCTCATCAAGTGCAGCATGGGTAAGGTAAAACCCGCTGTTTTTCCGGTTCCCGTTTGGGCCGCAGCTAAAATATCTTTACCCTGTAAAATGACTGGAATTGCTTTTTCCTGGATAGGAGAGGGCGTTGTATACCCTTTAGTGCGCACTGCACTTTGTAGTTCCTCGGAGAGTCCGAGTGTCTCAAATGACATAATCTAATATGTTATGGTTAGACTTTTTGCCCTTTAACAAATTGGACTAATAAGTCTATGGCAAATGAACAAGGCCGGTAAAAAAAGTATTGAATCTAACGCTGTCGGAAGGTAGGATTTATGGGTAAGATACTATATATTATCTAGGTATACAGTAGTTCATTTACTTACGGCCAATCTATTGTAAAAAAGCTTGTTATTTTTATGCTTTCATCCACAATCACTGAGTCTCAATCTATCTCCGGTTCGATTTCAATAATGAAATATCACAGTTGCCACACATGATATAGATGGCAATCTCACTTTAAACGCTAAAAAATGGCGTTTGATGCCCAAAAGTACACATTTTTTTAGTTATGAAATGTATTATAGGGTAGACGCAGCCAATATGACACAATAGTCTTTTCCCACGTTTCATCTGTTCTACAACCTTACCTCCGTTGCCCCCCAGCCATATTTGTGATGATATTCATTTTTAAAACTAATGACTGCGGAGTTGGCTCTGAGTTTTTGCGCGATGACTTTCCTCAATTTTCCTTTTTTTCCAAGACCATGAATAATAAACACCGGAGAAACACCCAGTTCAATGGCTCGGGACAGGTATTTCTCAAAAGCTTCGATTTGAATAGCCACCATTTCGGAGTTGGAAAGTCCTTTGATCTGATTGGTAAGATGCTCGATATGGAGATCAATATCATTGGGGAAATTGGCAAAATCATTTACGTCACTTTGGTAAAACTGCTGTAGCGGTTGCCAGTCTTCAATCAGATCCTGTTGTCGGCGAGTATAGCTTTGTAAATCCTCTTCTGGTGCTTCTTTTTTAGCAATATTAAAATTGGCAAAAACGACGTAATGGTGTACGATTCGGTTAAGGATGGGTGCTGTTTTATTACTTTTAAAAAACTGTTTAGGTTTTAATTTGATCTCTTTTTCCATCTTTGCGCCGTTACCGGCCGTGGTCACCTGCCACCCTTCAATGTTGACGACCGACCCTTCGTTCAAATCATCATAACTCAACTTTCCTACTTCTTGTGCGGTCATCTGATCCAGTTTTCCGTGCGATTTATGTCCCTTCAAGTTACGTTTAGAAACCTGGCAGGTAAACAAAATATCCGATTTGGTATCATTGACCAGGTAGATCGTATAATAGTCCGGAATCCCGTCGGTCTGTACATGTGGCTCGAAGCAGAGTTGAATTCCCTGACTTTTCAAAATCGCATATTGTTGCTGTGGATCCGGCCAGACCGGTGCCTTTGGAATATGGGGCTTTTTTCCTTTTACAATTTTCGCTTTGATCGGCTTTTTAGTGGAAAAGGCCCGCTTTTCATCCTCTATACTCTCAATGTCGTCCAGAAAAACGGGAATCTCGTCCCCATCTTCCAGCAAGATCGTCGCCATCGCCTCCGGTAATAACGCAGAGATCACTCCCTCATCACCCGTATGTTTCAATCTTATTCTGGTACCAATTGCGTATATATTCATAGTGAATGAGGTCTAAGGAATGAGTTAATAATAAATTTACGTTTTTGGCTTGATCTTTTTGCCTTACTAGCAACAAAAATCTCTAACCCAAAATTCTTAATTTATTAATACCTCATTCCTAAATCAACTTCTATCCGTAAAAATAACTATGTTACCACAAAACTGCTAACTAATCAGGAATAAATGCTTTTTAACTCTTTAGATTTTGCGATATTTCTGCCAGTTGTCTTCGTGATATACTGGTTGATGGCGGATGAAGATATAAAAAAGCAGAACCTTTTTCTGGTATTGGCAAGCTATACATTCTACGGTTGGTGGGATTGGCGATTTTTATTTTTGATTTTATTTAGTACCGTAGTGGACTATAGCATTGGGATTGGATTGTCAAAACGGGAAGACCCAAAGATTCGGAAAGGATTACTCTGGTTGAGTATTGGCGTAAATCTCGGGTTTTTAGGTTTTTTCAAATATTATAATTTTTTCCTGGATAATTTCATTTCCGCTTTTTCTTTTTTTGGCGTGACAATGGATGCGCGGGCCCTGTCGATTATCCTTCCCGTGGGCATAAGTTTTTACACCTTTCAGACCTTGAGCTATACCATCGATGTATACCGAGGGAAACTTGAGCCTACCCGAGATTTTCTGGCCTTTACCGCTTTTGTTTGCTTTTTTCCACAGTTGGTGGCTGGACCGATTGAGCGGGCCACGCATCTGCTGCCACAATTTTTGGTGGAGCGGAAGTTTAATTACGTCCTGGCGGTAAATGGGCTACGACAAATTCTTTGGGGATTATTTAAAAAAATCGTGATTGCGGACAATGCTGCTAGTGTCGCCAACGAAATATTTAACAATTCAGATTCGTATTCCGGTAGTACTTTACTGGTTGGAGCGGTATTTTTTACTTTTCAGATTTATGGTGATTTTTCCGGATATTCGGATGTGGCAATTGGGACGTCCCGATTATTTGGTTTTGATTTAAAACAGAATTTCGCCTTTCCGTATTTTTCGCGAGATATGGCCGAGTTTTGGCGACGGTGGCATATTTCGCTGTCTACCTGGTTTCGGGATTACGTGTATATTCCGCTGGGCGGGAGTCGGGTAGGGACGTGGAAAAAAATTCGTAATACGTTTATTATCTTTATCGTGAGTGGATTTTGGCACGGCGCCAACTGGACATTTATCGTTTGGGGTGGATTGAATGCTATTTATTTTTTGCCTTTATTATTAAGCAATAAAAACCGGGTGCACACCGATACGGTTGCTGATGGAAAATACTTTCCGTCGATCCGGGAAAGTTTTGGGATGTTGTCAACTTTTGGATTAACGGTACTGGCCTGGATCTTTTTTCGCGCCGAAAATATGACCCATGCCATTAATTATTTAGCAACGTTATTTTCCAAATCCTTATTTACAATTCCTTACTTTGCCGGTGGAAAGCAGGCATTAATGGCCCTATTATTTATCTTGCTATTTCTGTTGATAGAATGGCTGGGACGAACGGGGAAGTATGCTATTGAAAATCTACCGCGTGGATTTAACCGTCCGATGCGCTGGATATTTTATTATGGGATCGCGTCCTCTATTTACTGGTTTGGAGGCGAGCAACAAGCGTTTATTTATTTTCAATTTTAAGAAATATGAAAAAGTTTGTTAAAAAAAGTTTGTTGTTTTTGATGGGGTTGGGCATACTCAATGTGTTTATTTATTTATCGGTATACCTTTATCGAAATCAATTATTTTTTGAATCAGGCGCAATATTCGTTTGGGGAGATTCGCAGATGTACGAAGGAATTGATCTGGCCGAACTATCGACGACGCTAGATAATAAAGTATATTCTTCGGCAACTTACGGAGCGGGCGTTTATGATTTTTTATGTTTTACCGAACAAGTTCCTAAAAATTCCGAGGTGATCATGTCGGTCTCAAAACTGGTGCAGGTCAGAAGAAAAAAATACGACTATCACCGCACGGGACTTTCGCCGAAAGGCTTATTCATTCTGTGGCAAAATAATTATTCCAATCGGGAACTACTTGCCATTATCAGGAAAAATTTAAAACCTTCTACTTATATTCGCACAAAGACTAAGCTAACTCCTTATCAAGATACTATAAAACCGAAAATACCACTCGCTCATTTTCAGAACTATTATCAGCAAATCCCCTCTTTTTTAGCAGACAAACAAAACATTTATCTTGCAGGAATTAAAAACCTAATCAATAAAAATTGTACCATTACTTTCCTGGAATTCCCTTACCATCCACAATTGGCGAAAGTCGAAAGGCAGTCTCCGGTTTTACCCAGAACAGAAAATTTTAAGGAAAGAATTGCCTCGCTATTTACCGAATTTAAAACGGACACCATTTTCCTCAAAACCAATAAAAATATTTTTAAAGATTTTTCCCACCTCAATCAGGTCGGAGCCAATATTCTATCAAAAGAAATGGGGGAGAAGATGAAAGAAAAGAAAAAAACGACTTTGTATATTGTTCGCCCGGAAGGAAAATAAGTTTAATATTTTTTCAGATTCAATATTCGTCATTCATTATTCAACACCTCCCCAATCTTCTCCGCCAGCCCCTTCACCTCCGGCTCTTCAAACAAACTAATATGATGACCGTCCACTACATGTAAATCAATTCCCTTTTTAGCCAGTTTATTCCATTGCGTCAAATGATATTTTTTATCACTTCGATGATGAAATTCCGTACTGCGAATAAAAACTATTTTCCCATCATAAGATTGCCAGTGATAGTCTGCATACATTTTGTTGAGAGAGTCGATGGTAAGTCTCAGATTTTTTTCGGATTCACTTTCTGTTTTTTTGATCGTTCCTATTTTTTCCGGGCGAGACAGAAAGCGACGCGTCAACTTGTCTTTTATACGATGGAAATCTCCTCGTTTAAGCATATCGTAAAATCGGGAGAACGTCTTGTTTTTTCCCGATTCGTCGTTACCAAATAAATGTACCGGGGCGGAATCAATGATAAATAATTTATCCACAGTAGCCCCTTTTGCGCGTAATAAATTACCGATCTCTAATGCTACGGCGTTACTAAAACAAGTACCCAAAATGTGATAAGGTCCCTGAGGTTGTACCCGTTGAATTTCCTCCACATAGTGTGCCGCCATTTCGGGAATCGAACGGTGTCGAGTTCCTTGACCATCCAGACCTGGAGGTTGTAAGGTGTAAACGGGCTGATTTTCTGGTAAATTTTTAGCGAGCCCCTGATAAAAGAAAACGTGTGCACCACCGCCGTGTAGACAAAATAAAGGAGGTTTATCTCCCGATATTCGTAATGGAACCAGTGAGCTGTCCTCTGGTAATGTTTCGGTATCTCCATCGATTAATTTTGCGATTTTTGCAATCGTGGCATCTTTGAAGAGGGTAGCGGGTGGAAGCACGACGTCCATTTTATTTTCTATCTCCGTAAATAATTGAATGGCCAGTAGTGAATTACCACCTAGTTCAAAATAATCATCATGCACGCCAATGTTCGGTACGCCAAAGAGGATTTCCCAAATTTCTACCAGACTAAATTCCGTTTGATTCCGAGGAGCTACATAGTTTTTTGGGCCAAGTACCGTAGCGGGGATCGACGCAGCAGGCAGACCCACTTCGATACGTTTTATTTTTGTAACGATGGTTTTATGGAGGTCTGTTATTTTTAGAGATCTATGATCTTCCGTCAGTCTTATTCCTAGCAGTTGAAGATTGTCTTTAAAATATTGAATCACGTTCTTGGAAACCATCTTCGTATCAAATCGCCAGTTTACTTCAATCGTCGCCGTCGGATTGATACGGATGGACAATGGATAAGTAGAAGAAAAACCTCCGGTAAAATCTTCAATGGTCAGGCTACCAATTGTTAAACGGTCTTTTAAAAAATTACCAAAAATAAACAGACTGTGAAATAATTCACCGTGCATTGGCCAGTCGATGGCTCGCTTAATCTCTTCAAAAGAAAAACTGTCAAACTTATTTTTCTGACCCTGACTTCTTTGTATCTCTTTTAACCAATCTGAAAAAACAGACTGCTTTGAAACCATAAAACGGTTCGGAAGAATATTCATAAATAAACCACTTATTTTATCGACTTCAGGAAATTTCGTAAAGCGACCGCTAACGGTCACTCCGTATACGACATCAGTGGTCTGAAAATAATTTGCCAATAATATTGCCCAAAGTCCTTGAAATAAAGCGCTTAACGCAATCTCGTTTTCTTTACAATATGTTCTTAAAGCGTTGCTTTCTGTTTCAGAAAGAAAAAGCGTTTCGTCAGCGTAAACAGGTGTTGTTACTTTTTCTAGTTCTTTTGTTTTAAATAAAAGTGGGTGACTAAAATCTTCCAACTCCTCTTGCCAATATTCCCTGGCCGTTAGATCCTCCTGCTTTTTTTGCCATTCTAAAAATGCGGGGTAGTTGGGTATCGCAGCTAAAGTTAACGGTTGTCCACTCCGTCGACCTTCATAATAACGGAGTGCATCTTTTAAGATAATACCACAAGACCAACCATCAAGAAAAATATGGTGACAAACCCAGTATAAAAGATATTCATTCTCCTTCATCTGAATTAAAGTCATCCGAGAAGTCGGGGCCATTACTAAACTTAAGGGCGTATTTTTTTCTAGTGTTTGAAGCTCAGCAAGTTTTTCCTGTTGTTCAGTTTCCGTATCTTTCGACCAATCCAATAATTGCCAATCGAAGTCTACTCGTTCGGTAATCACTTGTTTCGGATGTTGGCCGGGATCGCTTTGTATTTTTGCGCGCATCGTATCGTGTCGCTTGGCGCTATCCGCCCAGGCTTCTTGAAAAGTGTTGATATCCAACGGTCCGCTGATCTCAAATTCTAAATATAATTGTCCTTGATCTTCTTCACTTCTTTGGTGATTAAATAAAAAAGCATTTTGCAAATAAGATAACGGCGCTTCCACTGGATTATCAATCGGAGATATTGCAATTGGCTCGTTTTCGGGCGACGATAATTTTTCTTCCACAATACTCTTCGCCAGGGCTGCTACAGATTGATGTTCAAATAACTGATTGGGCCGCAAGGAAATTCCCGCCGCTCTCGCTTTGGATACCAGTTGAATACTCAAAATAGAATCTCCACCAATCGCAAAAAAGTTATCGTGAATTCCTACGGAATCAACTCCTAAAACCGATTCCCAAATGGCCGCCAGCGTTGTCTCCAATAGAGTGGTCGGCGCGGTAAAGTCATTGGCGACACCCGTATTTGTGGTAGGCTCCGGCAGTTTTTTACGGTTGATTTTTCCGTTGGGTAATCGAGGGAATTCGTCTAGTAAAATCATGTTGGCGGGTATCATGTAGTTCGGTAAACGTCCTGCTAAAAACGGAGTTATTTTCGTCAGGTCTCCATCTCCATCCGATGTAAAATAAGCGGATAGTTGTTTGGTATCTCCTGATTTTTTTTTGGTGACTACCACTAATGCCTCCCGCACCAGTTCGCTTTCCAACATCACTTTTTGAATCTCTTCCGGCTCCACCCGAAATCCTCTAATCTTTACCTGCTGATCTACTCGACCCATAAATTCCACCAGTCCATCGGCGTGGTAACGGGCCAGATCCCCTGTTTGGTAAACTATTTTTTCCGGTTTAAGAGGATGTGTCACAAAGCGCGATGTCGTTAATTCTGGACGACCAAGATAACCTTTGGATAGGCCGGAGCCACCCACGTATATTTCTCCGGATACGCCAATGGGAACAGGTTGTCGATATTTATCCAGGATAAAAATTTCTGTATTGGGAATGGCCTTTCCAATGGGAACATATTGTTTTTCATCTGGATGGATTCGATGCGCAATGCACCAGACGCTTGCTTCCGTTGGACCGTATTCGTTATATAGTTCGGTGGTGGGGAGTTTTTTATAGTGTTTTTTTACCAGTGAAATCGGGCAGGCTTCTCCAGCGACCATCACGTTGCGCAACGGTGCTAAATGATCCGTAGACACATGGTCGAGTACCATTGCATACAAGGAAGGTAATAGTAGGGTATGGCTAATTTTATTTTGTTCAATCAGGGAACTGAGTAGCTCGATGTCTTGCTCAATTCGACGAGGCGGTAAAACCAGTTTGCCACCGGCACACAAAGTCCAGAAAATTCCGACGATGGAACTGTCAAATGAAAAGGAGGATAACAATAGAAATGCGGATAAATTTTTTGGATAAAAAGAAAAACGAGCAAGGGTGGAATGCAATAGATTTTTGTGAGAAATGGGAACGCCTTTTGGTTGTCCCGTACTACCTGACGTGTAGATCAGGTAAGCCATTTGTTCGGCTTCGACTACAGGTAAATCAACAAAAATACCTTTATCAATTTGCCTGGCTTCCTTAAAACCAACCGTAGTGATCTGGTCATTATTTTTGGTTTCAATCAGATGATCCTGAGATAATAGAATGGCTACGCCGGCATCCTCGATCATATACTCCAGGCGTTCGGATGGGTAGGTTGGATCGAGGGGAAGATAAGCACTTCCGGCTTTTAAGATACCCAAAATTCCAACGATCATCTCCACGCTACGGTCGGCCAATAAACCAACGGGCTGGTCTTTTTTTATTCCTTTTTGTAAAAGTAATTGAGCGATTTGATTCGCTCTTTCGTTGAGTTGTCCATAAGTTAGCTGGTCTTTTTCAAAAACCACCGCCGGAGCATCCGGATTTTTTTTGGCTACTTCTGTAATCACCTGATGGATCGCTTGGTAATCGGGTATTTCTTGCTGAGTTTGATTCCATTCTTGAGTGATTAGTCTAGTTTCTGTTTCGGATAATATTGGAATTTTGGCGACATTTGTATCTGGATTCTTAACGACTTCTGTCAAAATATTTTCTAAATGTCCAAGCATGCGCTTCATGGTCGCAGCCGAAAAAATATCCGTTGCGTATTCTATCGTCGTTTCGAGATGGGTCTTTTTCTCGTTGACAAACAGGGTGAGGTCAAATTTTGAAACACCCAGATCCAGGGAATAATCTTCGATGTTTAGTGCTAGATCGGAGACCGGAATTTCTGCCGCATTGTTATACAAAAACATGGCCTGAAAAATCGGATTGATTTGGTCGTACCGTTGCGGTTGTAGCTGTCGAACCAACTCATCAAAGGGCATGTTTTTGTGTGTTAGCGCGGCGAGGGTGGTTTCTTTAATATTTTTGACCAACTCGCTAAATGACTGATTGTCTGATAGTTGGGATCGAATAACCAGCGTTTCGTTAAAAAAGCCAATCATTTTTTCTAATAATGTTTTATCACGATTACTAAAGGGAGTTCCGACCAGAATATCGGTTTGGTGGGTATACCGAAACAATAATATTTTAAAAGCGGATAATAATAAAACATAAGGCGTTACTTCCAGTTGAGTGGCTAACTCCTGTATTTTTTTAGAAAGGTCGGACGAAATTTTTCGGGTTAGAATTGCTCCCCGGTAAGTCGAAGTTTTAGGTCTTGAAATATCCAGCGGTAAAGCAAGATTTGGTAATTCTCCTTCCAGTTGTTTCATCCAGTAGCTAACATCCAGCGGGTTTAATTTTTGCTTTTGCTGCCAAAGCGCATAATCGAGATACTGAATTTTTTCTATCGGATGCTCAATGGTTTTTCCCTGCGAAAGATTTTTATAGTGTTTAAATACTTCTTCATTAATTAACAACAGCGAGGCTCGATCTCCGATGATATGGTGGATTGAAAGTACCAGGTGATGTTGTGTTGGACTAATTTTCAGAATTAAAATTCGAATCAATAAATCTTTTTCCAGAGAGAAAGTTTGCTGAATAAAAGTATTGGTAAGTTGGTCAACCTGTTCTTTTTTTTGGGAATCACTCATTGTCGTCAGGTCCACCATTTCGGAAGGAAGGATTACCTGATCGCGAAGGGTTACTAAGACGGTATCATTTTCCGATTTAAAATTACTTCTTAAAATTTCGTGGTGATCAACCAACAGCTGAAAGCTTTTTATCAGAATATCCGTATCTAGTTTACCGGTGATTTTGTAAAGATGGGCATATTGATAAAAAGAACTACCGGGATAAAGTTGCTGCAAAAACCAAAGCCGCTGCTGACCAGCAGAAGGGAGTAGTTGATCCGTTGCTGTTCTCGCGAGAATATCATTGGTTGCTTCCGTTTTTTGCTTTCGATTTTTCCATTGTCCCAGCAAAGAAGATTTTGCCTTTTGATCTTTTTCGTTCGACATTTTTTAAAATTTAACTCAACAACCTTTTCTGATCAACATCTCAACAAGCGAAGCTTTTCAACGCTTCAACACCTCAACAATCATCACAATCCCAAATACGCCCCCCATGCTAATTCTATCCCAGAGACTCTCTCAAAAAACCAATACATCGCAATAAAGATCAGTACGATAGAACCATACTTAATCACTGCCGGATAAATTTTTAATCGACGAATCAAAAAGAGCACTGGAAAAATCATACAAATAATCAGCACTTGTCCAATTTCTACTCCAAGGTTAAAGCCCAATAAAGATAAAACCATATAATCACCGCTTAGTCCTTTTTCGCCGAGTACACTGGCAAATCCAAACCCGTGAAAGAGTCCAAACCCAAAAGCAATCAACCACTCTTTTCCTTTAATGAGGGGTTTAATATTATGAAGGGCGGCCAGGGCAATGGAAAAAGCAATGATTGATTCTACCAGCCAGGAAGGTAAATTGATGATGTCCAAAGCCGCTAAGGCCAGCGTAATCGAATGTGCAATGGTAAAGAAGGTGATGATTTTTAGAATATAAAAAAAGGCAGGTTTAAAACGTTCCACCGGGTACCAGCCATCGCGAGCGGTAGATAAAGAAAGCGGAACATCATCTTCTTTTCTACGAACGACCGCTGGTAAAATCAACGCGACAATAAAAAGGATATGATCCAGGCCAATCCAAATGTGCCAGATACCGAGTTTCACCAGTGCAATAAATCCTTTCCAGATAGAAGCCTCCGATAGCGATAAGGTCTGTTGCGTATTACCTGGACTATAAACATTAGAAAATAGTGCTTCGTTATCAACCACCCCCAGTTTCCAGTTATACTCAATGATCAGTAGGCCACGATGCAAGGGATCTTTTTCAAAGAGGACATCATACCGTATTTCCAGATTTTCGGGGACCTCTTTTACGCCGTCCAGTTCAAAATGAAAGCGTACAAAATCTTCCATTTCTTTTAAATTCAAAACAGTTGGTTCTACAAATCGTACGGTATACTGTTCGCCCGTGTCTGATTTAAAATCTGATCTACTTTTTAAGTAGGCGTAAACAGTTTCTAAATGTGGTTGGATAATCTCCATGGTCAGACGGTCGGGAAGGTTGAGTCCCGTTGCGTTGTTCATATCCTTGGCGGTCATCTCGAAGCGTCCAGCTATGGAATTTTTATATATTCTTAAGTAAAGATAACTTTGATCGGGATGGTGTGCGTCTACTTTTCCGGCAAGGAATAAAAAGAATCCAACTAAGAGTAAGGATATGATTTGTTTAAGCGGTCGTTTCATTAGTATGTTTTTAAGAAAGGTTTACCATTGTTTGGAAGGACTTATTAGAATCAATGAGCGAATCATAAGTTCCTTTAGCGATTATTTTTCCTTCGTCCAGAATATAGATACAGTCTGCGTGTTTGACGGTAGAAAGTCGGTGAGCAATGATTATAGTGGTAAGATCCTGTGGTAAATTTTGCAGGGACTCGATAATACTTTTTTCGGTAATACTATCCAGGGCACTCGTTGCTTCGTCTAATATAAGTACAGAAGGAGCCTTGTAAAGTGCTCTGGCTAAACCGAGTCTTTGTCGTTGACCACCACTCAGTCGCACCCCTTTTTCTCCGATTTTAGTAGCAAAGCCTTCTGGCAGTTGCTCAGAGATAAAGTCATAAATGTCTGCTAATTGGGTCGCTCTTTCTAATTGCTTTTTATCTACTTCTGCTTTTTTAACCCCCAGGGTAATATTGCTCGCCACACTATCGTCAAAAAGAAAAACCTCTTGTGGTACATAGGAAATATCTTTTTGCCATTCCTTGATATTGGCCGCGTTGAGTGGGGTATCATCTACAATGATCTGGCCTTGAGTGGGATATAACAAGCCGACAATTATATCCACCAACGTTGTTTTTCCCGATCCGGTGGAGCCAATAAAAGCAATGGTTTCTCCTTTTTTTAGTTCAATGTTTAATTGGTCAATGATAGGACGGGGGGAGGTTTCATATTTGAAACCAATGTTATTGAGTAAAATTCGATCATTAAATGGTAAGGCTCTTACCGTTTTCGCCATTTTATAATCGGCATGACTTCTCCTTAAATCATTATGAAGCTTGTTAACAATTGGATAATTATGTCTCAGTTTGGCCAGTGCGGTAAATATTTTTTGCATCGCCGGGAGTAAGCGGTAGCCCGCCACTGCGTACAAACTCAACCGAGGAATCGCCGACTGAATATTACCCGAATTAGTATATAAATAGACCGTTACTCCAAGGATACTACCAAAAGCTAAAAATTCCAGAACGCTACGTGGAATGGCAAGTAATAGATTATATTTAGGTTGAATATTGGAAAATTCCCAGGAAGCCTGGTGATATCGATTGTAAAAAAATTCTCTTTTATTGTAAACCATCACGGTCTTTATTCCCTGCATCAATTCCTGCAGACTTTGATAACGCAACAGATTCATCTTAATCCGAAGAACACCAATTCTTTTTAAATAATTTTTTTGGGAAAGATAAATAACCAGGTAGGATCCACCCAGTCCGCCAAACATAACCATCGCTACTTTCGGATCGACAAAGACGAGCATCGACAAGATCACGATTGACATAAAAAGTCGGGAAAAAATTTCGATAATTGGAATGATCACTCCGCCCGTCAAACTACCTACTTCACTGATAATATAGGTGTTGATTTTGGAAGAATTATTATCCAGATAAAAATTATAAGGTTTGTGAATATAGGTACGCAACAACCGGACACTTAACTGGTGGGCAATTTCCCAGGAAAATTTATAGCGTAGCCAGGTCGTGAAAATAGTAAAAAGGTTGGTTACACCGATCAGCGTGATGATGCTTATTCCAGAATAGATAAGCATCTGCCGTGGATTTTCAAACTGAAAAAACTGATAAATTGCATTTAACCATCTACTTTTTTGAATGGCATCTGGTTCGGCCATCAACTGCATAAAAGGTAAAATAGAAGCAACACCTACCACCTCTAGCAGCCCCAAGATTAAAATCAAAATCGCGAGCCAGAAAAACTTAATCTTCTCTCGCTTATTAAGTATGTTCCCTATTTTTTTGATGAATTTCTATTTTATTGATTCCTGATAGTTAACACAAAAGTGCCAGCCATAAATTGGGAATTTATCATTTGACCATTACTTATGTGAGTAGGTGATAGTGCTTATACTCCATTTACGTATAAATCGGGTGACTTGGATTGAAAATTAACAATTTACTAGTGCGTCGGGATTAAAGTAGGCCGTATAAGGTGTTAGGTATTTAGTTCCTGACGCACTAGCCCAATCAGACGAACTGTAATCAAGCAGCCAAATTATAAGTTATTATTAACTCATTCCTAAGCTCGACTTATTTTTTTTCCTTAAAATTTATGCAATCCAAAAGGTTCTTTTTATACGTATATAACGGTAGCAAAAAGCTATTCTAACTAATCCAAGTCCCGCTACATCAGTATATTTTTTTTAAACATATTTAATATTTTAAGATGCGATTTTTTTACCTCCTCATTCTTTTTACTTTTTTATTCTTTTCCGCTTCAGCCCAAAATTTCAATGGATTGGTAGTTGGAGAATTACAGGAGCCAATCTTTGCGGCCAACATTCTCCACAAAAACTCCGATTATCACACCCACACCAATGATCTAGGGCAATTTACCGTTCGCAATGCCCAGATTGGAGATACGATCCAGATTATCCATATCGGATTTGAACCCAAAATTTACACAATCAAGACACTCGACGAACAAGTAAGAATCCAGCTAACCGCCTCCATCTTCGACCTCGGAGAAATTGTGGTCGGGCAAAACACTAAAAACACCAACGTCATTTCAATGATCGACGTCGAAACGATTCCCGTAAAATCTTCCCAGGAAGTTCTGCGCAAAGTACCCGGACTATTTATCGGTCAGCACGCCGGTGGTGGTAAAGCGGAACAGATATTCCTACGTGGATTTGACATTGATCACGGGACAGATATCCAGATTACGGTAGATGGAATGCCCGTCAATATGGTTTCCCACGCACACGGACAGGGATATGCTGATCTGCATTTTGTCATTCCCGAAACCATCGATTTGATTGATTACGGAAAAGGACCTTATTATGCGGATAAAGGTAATTTTAATACTGCCGGATATGTTCATTTTAAAACCAAAGACAAACTGGAGAAATCACAGGTCGGACTGGAAGTGGGACAATTTGGTACCCAGCGGGCCGTCGGAATGTTAAAGCTACTCGATGCCGAAAAACACAGCGTTTATCTGGCTACGGAATACCTCATTTCGGACGGTCCATTCGATTCTCCCCAAAATTTTTCCCGAACAAATTTTATGGCTAAATATAGTGGTGAACTACCTGGCAATACTCGCTTGAGTTTTCAGGCTTCTCACTTTGATAGTAAATGGGATGCTTCTGGACAAATTCCGGAACGACTGGTTGATCCGGGCGTTATTTCCCGTTTCGGTGCCGTAGACGATACGGAGGGTGGTTTTACTGGACGGACGAATATTGCGATGAATTTGATTAAGCCAATTGATGAAAATACCTTTATAAAGAGTAATGCTTATTACTCCCTTTATGATTTCGAATTATATTCAAACTTCACCTTCTTTCTAAATGATCCCGTTAACGGTGATCAAATCAGACAAAAAGAAAATCGTAGTATTTTTGGATTTGAAAGTAGCTGGAACCACAACACTTATTTAAGTGATGCGCTAAGTGCTACGGTTAGAGTCGGGGCAGGATTGCGTGCAGACCGAATTGATAATAATGAACTATCCAGTTCCCTCAATCGTCAAACGACCATCAGTAACATCCAGTTGGGAGATGTGGATGAAAAAAATCTTTATGCTTTTGCGGACGTAGAATTTGACGCCGGAGACTGGTTGTTTCAGCCGGGTTTACGAGTTGACTATTTCAAATTTAACTACGTAGATAAACTGGCAACCTTGTACGAAGATCAGGCGCAGACCAAAGCGACCTTTTCTCCCAAATTTAATATTATTTACAACGCCAACGATCAGATACAGCTCTATTTGAAATCCGGGATTGGCTTTCACAGCAATGATACCCGCGTAGTTTTGGAAGGCACCACGGAAAACATTATTCCCGCTGCCTACGGACTTGATCTGGGAACCTACTTTAAACCGGTTCCGCGACTGCTCACCCACGTTGCATTATGGTATTTGCAACTACAACAGGAGTTCGTCTACGTCGGAGATGCGGGAGTGGTGGAGCCCAGCGGAAAAACAAGAAGATACGGGGTGGACTTTACTTTTAGATATCAGCTAAAAGACTGGATTTATCTCAATGGAGATATTAATTATGCCCACGCCCGTAGTATTGAGGATCCCGAAGGAGATAATCTGATACCATTGGCACCGAGCCTGACCTCTACGGCGGGTTTGACGTTTATTAAAGGTGACTTTAACGGGGGCGTTAATTTCCGTTATTTAAAAAGTCGTCCGGCGAATGAAGATAACAGTATTGTCGCCGAAGGCTATTCTATTGTAGACTTGAACGCAAACTATACCCTGAAAAGAATTACCCTGGGATTTGTTATCGAAAATCTGTTTGATCAGGCCTGGAAGGAAACCCAGTTTGCGACCGAAAGTAGATTGCAATTTGAGCAAAATCCAGTTGAAGAAATTCACTTCACCCCGGGTACTCCTTTCTTTATTAAAGGATTGATAAAATATAATTTTTAAATTAATGGATTTTTCCTGGCCTCCAGAGTACTTAGCGTTTAAAGATAAAATGATTCAGTTTGCCCAACGTGAACTGAACGAGGGTACTGCTGAACGAGATGAAACCCAATCGTTTCCTCAGTCCAACTGGATAAAATGTGCTGATTTCGGGATTCAGGGATTGGCCCTTCCCAAAACTTATGGAGGAGCGCTGGAAGAAGTCGATTTCTTGCGCGCACTCCTGGCGATGGAAGGGTTAGGGTACGGTTGTGAAGACAACGGTTTACCTTTTGGTCTTAATGCTCAAATGTGGACGGTCCAAACCCCGATTCTTCATTTTGGTAACGAGCAACAAAAGAAAAAATATCTATTACCGATGGCCAAAGGCACCATCATCGGTGCCCATGCTTTAACCGAACCTGCTGCCGGATCGGATATTTTTAGTATGGAACTCAAAGTCGAAAAGGTCGATAAAGGTTATATATTGAATGGCAAAAAACATTTAATTACCTTAGCTCCAATCTGTGATGTTGCCCTGGTATTTGCTAACGCCAATCCAAAATTGGGAAGATGGGGAATCTCTGCTTTTTTAATTGATAAAGGTACTTCCGGCTTTACAACAAGTCATAAGAAAAGCAAGATGGGATTACGGTCTATCCCGATTGGAGATCTTTTATTTGAAGATTGTTTTATTCCCGAAGAAAGTTTGCTGGGAAAGGTGGGGATGGGATTTAGTATTTTAAATCACTCACTCGAATATGATCGTTGTTGTATTTTGGCAAGCCAACTCGGTGCCATGGAACGCCAACTCGAAAGGGTAATTGATTACGCTAAAAAAAGACAACAGTTCAACCAGCCCATCGGTAGCTTTCAGTCGGTTTCCAATAGAATTGCCGATATGAAATTGAGACTGGAAACATCGCGGCTGCTGCTCTATAAAACAGCATGGCTAAAGAAAAATGGAGACAATGCTATGCTAGAGGCGGCACTCCTTAAATTACAGTTAAGTGAAGCATTTATTACTTCCAGTTTGGACGCAATCCGTAATTTTGGTGGACGTTCCTATTTGACCGAGAATGGTATTGAAAAAGATTTAAGAGATGCGGTCGGTGGGGTACTTTACGCGGGTACTTCTGATATTCAACGCAATATTATTGCTAAATTATTGGGACTATGATTTACCTTTTACCACATACTATTACTGAGTCTGCCCGCCGATTTCCTGATCGGGAAGCCTTTCGGTTTGGTAAAGTATCTCTGACTTACCGGAAAATGGAAAAGCGGATGAATCAACTCGCCGGAGTATTGCAAACGCTGGGGATTAAAAAAGGAGACCGGATCGGAATCTATCTGAATCGAAGTATTGAAACAGCCATCTCAATTTTTGGAATATTACAGGCAGGTGGCGTTTATGTACCCATCGATCCAAAGGCGCCAGTAACACGAAGTCAATTTTTAATTGAAGATTGTGAAATAAAAATATTAATTACCCAGCTTGCACAGCGAAAAAAGATTAGCCAGATAACTAAAGATAAAAACAATATTCATACAATTATTGGTTTATCGGAGATGGAAGGAGTTAAGACCATTTCCTGGGAATCCGTTTTCACCGCTTCCGCAGAATACAATTCGCCTTTCCGAATACTTGAAAAAGACCTAGCTTATATTATCTATACGTCTGGTTCGACGGGACAGCCTAAAGGCATCATGCATACGCATTATAGCGGATTGAGTTATGCGCGTCTCACCGCTGATTTATACCAAATAACAGAACAAGATCGCATTGGAAATCATGCTCCTATTCATTTTGATATCTGTACGCTTGGATATTTTACGAGTCCTCTGGTAGGAGCTTGTACCGTGATTGCTTCCGACGCAGCAACGGTTTTTCCGGCTAGTCTGGGTAAACTAATCACAGAAGAAGCATTAACCATTTGGTATTCTGTTCCATTAGCGTTGGTTCAGATATTACAAAATGGTGTTTTGGCGGATCAAGCATTACCGCACTTGAGGTGGGTACTCTACGCAGGAGAACCCTTTCCACCCAAATATTTGCGTACCCTGATGCAGCAATGGTCAGATACTCGTTTTAGTAATGTTTACGGCCCAACGGAAACCAACGCCTGCACGTACTATAATTTACCAGAAATTCCAATGACCGATGATCCGATTCCAATTGGACAAGTCTGGAAGAATACCGATTATCTGATTCTTGACGAAGAAGGAAAAGAAGTAGCTCCAGGAACGACCGGAGAATTGCTGATTTGTAGTGCTACCCAAATGTTGGGTTACTGGCGCAATCCGGCGCTGACCGAAAAATCACTTTATCGCGTATTGGCCACAACAGGACAAGAATCAGTATTTTATAAAACGGGAGATTTAGTGAAAGAAGAAGATGGTATTCTACACTTTTTGGGAAGAAAAGATTTTCAAATAAAGATACGTGGACACCGGGTAGAATTAGGGGCCATCGAAGCCTGTCTTGTTGCGCACGCTTCTGTTCGCGAAGCGGCCGTTTATACCGTTCGTATTTCTGAAGAAAGTCTAAAAATAGTAGCGGCCGTTATTTCATCGTCTGATTCCGAAGCGTCAGTGATTAACCTACTAGAATTTTTGAAAGAAAAATTACCTTTGTACGCAGTGCCGGAAGAAATAAAAATAGTAAAAGATTTTCCAAGAACATCCTCTGGAAAAATTAAGCGGGGCGCCCTGGTGGCAGCTTTGTAAAAATAAAATAACTTATGCTGGAGCAAAGAATAATTAATTATATTTTAGAAGAGCTACACAGTGGTCAATCCGATCTAAAAATTTTACCAGAAGATGATCTACTTGGAAGTGGACTGGTAGAGTCCATGGGAATGATGCGTCTGATCCAGTTTGTGGAAGATGATAATGGAATAAAAGTACCTCCTCAGGATATGACCATCGAAAACTTTATGACCGTAGCGGCCATGGTGGAGTATATTGACCGGACAAAAAATAATGGATAGTCGATGGAAGATGCGAAGGATATGAAGAATCAACTGGATTTGACGCAAAGTCAACTACTATTGTGGATGGGACAGCAGCTTAGTCCAGCATCACCGTTGTATAATATGGCGTTGACTTTTGACCTGCGTTTTCAGGTAGAGGTTTCTGTTTTTCAAGAAGCTTTTCAGCATCTGGTGAAAAGTGTTGATAGTATGCGTACTATTTTTATGATGGTAGGCGAAAAACCACAGCAGGTGATTCTGCCTGATATTTCGTGTCAATTAGAATACCTGGATTTTTCTCAAGAACCAGAAAAAATTAGCGCATTAAGGGAATGGGTGGAAACACGGAGTCAACAGCAATTTGATATTACCAAATCTTCATTTGACAGTGTTTTAATTAAACTAAAGCCTCGTCATTTTATCTGGTATCTTAACCAACATCACCTTATTACGGATGCCTGGGGGGTAACCGTTCAATACCGGATCTTATCTGATTTTTACGAATACTTGCTTACGGATAATCCTGCTAAACCGGCAGCTCCTAATCCGCCACAATACAAAAATTATATTCAATTTGCTTTAAAAGAAAAAGAAGGGAATGCACAGGGACAGGCTTCTACTTATTGGCAGCACAAAATAAAAGCATTACCTCAGCCACCTGTCTTTTTTGGTCAGCCAAATAGTCAATTGGAAAGCCGGTCGGAAAGGAGGACCGTCCGACTGGATAAAGCAATGACGGATCGTTTACGGGACCTTACCAAAGAAAAAGATCTTCGTGGCTGGACCCAGGATCTAACCCTTTTTAACATCTTTTCTACCTTGTTGTTTACGCTGGTCTATCGAATAACTGGTCAGGAAAAACTGGCTATTGGTACTCCTGCCCACAATCGATCTACCGGTGATTTTAAAAAAACAGCGGGTATGTTTATCAAAGTATTTCCGTTGCTAACCGATCTTTCTGAAGCCGATACTTTTAGTACCCTTTTTCAAAAAGTACGGAATGAAACCAATGAATTTTTGCGGTATGCTCAAAGTGGAATCAGCACTTCTGAACTAAACAAAAGTTATAATGTAATTCTCAATTATATCAATGCCTCATTTGGAGATTTTAATGGACAATCCGTAAAGTCAGAATGGATTCATTCGGGATATGCCGATCCGGGACATCATCTACGGATGCAGATCTACGATTTTGATGCTGCCGGAGCAATTGATCTAAGCTTTGATATGAATTGTACGGTATTTGATGAGGTCACGCGTTCCTTATTACCAAGCCAATTTATTGAGTTACTGAATTTGTTTTTACTGGATCGTTTTCAGTCGATCACCGCACTGGGATCCGTTGAAGAAAAACTCCTCACCAGTTTTAATGATACGTCGGTTGATTTTCCAAAAGATGAAACCATTCTTGATTTATTTGCGGAGCAGGTTTTGCGAACGCCTAATAAAATAGCTATTGCCTTTAAAGAGGAAAGCTGGACCTACGAGACCCTTGATCAAAAATCCAGTCAACTGGCCAACTATCTAAAAAGTAAAGGTGTTAAATCCGAAAAACTTGTTGCTATCTGTCTGGATCGTTCACTCAATATGATGTTGGGTTTACTAGGTATTTTAAAAGCCGGAGCAGCGTATGTACCAATCGATCCGGCCTATCCAGCGGATAGAATTAATTATATCCTTGCTGATGCACAAACAAAATTTATTATTTGTGATGAAAAAAAATCTCTGCTTTTTTCTACGTCGGATAAAGTAGAATCTATTGTATTAGGCAACCGTGATTCCGCCTTTCTTGCCTTTCCAAAGGTAGCGCCAGAGATCACTGTAAATCCGCAAGATCTAATTTATGTAATTTATACATCTGGTTCTACCGGAAGACCAAAAGGGGTAATGAATCAGCACGAAGGACCTCTTAATCGAATACGTTGGGGACGAGATCACTATTCACTTGATCCAGTAAATGATATTGTTTTACAAAAAACTACCTTCTGTTTTGATGTTTCATTTTGGGAATTATTCTGGCCGTTAGTCACTGGAACAAAACTGGTTTTTGCGGAGCCCGAAGGACATAAAGACAGTGATTATTTGAAGCGCGTAATTGACGCAGAAAAGATAACTACGATACATTTTGTACCTCCAATGTTAGAAGTGTTTTTACTATCGCTCTCTCCGGGAGATTGTCCGGGACTTCGTCGGATATTTTGTAGCGGAGAAGCCCTGTTGTCTTCACAGGTGGCCAGTTTAAAAGAAAAGTTACCACATGTTCAACTGCATAATTTGTATGGACCGACCGAAGCAGGTATCGAAGTAACTGCCTGGAAAGCACCAGATATTTTTAATAAAAGTATTACCGTTCCCATCGGAAAACCTATTGCAAATGTAAAAATGCTCATACTTGATGATCAGCTAAAACAACTCCCAATTGGTTTGCCAGGACAATTGCATATCGCGGGGATACAAGTTGCTCGTGGTTATCACGGTCGCACCGAGTTAACGGCAGAAAAATTTGTCTCTAATCCTGCGGGAGAGGGAGCTTATCAACGAATGTATAAAACAGGAGATTTGGCGCGTTGGTTGCCAGATGGAAATATTGAATTTCTAGGCCGCATAGATCAACAGGTGAAAATTCGGGGCTTTAGAGTAGAATTGGAAGAAATCGCGATGGTGATCAAGGAGATAGCCGGAATTCAGCAGGTGGTCGTTATGGTGCATCAGCAGAAGGGAGGAAGTAAACGAATAGTTGCTTACGTAGTGGCAGAAAAAATAGTACCTGAATCCGTTATTCAAAATTACTTGCGTACAAAATTACCGGAATATATGGTCCCTTCCATCTTTATTCCATTAATGGAATTACCATTGAACCCCAACGGAAAAATTGATCGAAATGCGCTTCCTGTTCCAGATTTAAATCGAGAAAAAATTGAAAAAGAATATGTAGCACCGCGGACTGAAATTGAGGAATTGATTTATGGAGTCTGGTCCGAAGTGATGCAGATAGAAAAAATAGGAATTTACGATCATTTTATTGAATTGGGGGGAGACTCGCTGACGGCGATCCGGGTGGTCGTTCGGATCAACGAAGCGGCAGAACTTAATTTGCCGATCAATATTATTTTTAAAAAAAATACCATCGCCCAATTAGCGGAATATATGGAGGACACCATTCGGAAGCTATTGGCAGAATTGGAACAATCTGATCGCTGACGATGGCAAAAATTATCTGTGTCACCACGGGATTGACTGGAATTTTAAATGCCAGTTTTGAATTAGTAGATCGGTTAGATAAAGCGGGACACGAAGTTATTTATGCTTCGCCGCGAAAAATTCGGGAGAAGGTTGTCGCTCAGGGAATTACCTTTTTTCAGTTACCTGAAATCAATTTGACCGCAGAGCCGGAGCTACCCGTATTCAAGGGGAAGTTTAGAAAATTAGCGCGATTAAAATATAAATATCAACACGCCGAAGAAAGACAGTCCGCTGCATTGAATAAAATAGATCCGAAAAAATTTTCAAATTTTTTGGAGGAAGTGCAACCGGATTTATTATTGATCGATGTGGAACTGCACGAATATATTTTTAAAACCTACGGTAAAAAGATACCGATGGTGTTGTTGAGTCAGTGGTTTTCTTTATGGAAAAGAAAAGGCTTACCTTACCTGTTGACGGATACGATTCCCGGTCAAGGTTGGCGTGGACACTCGGTGGGCTTGGCCATTTCGTGGCAACAAATTAAAATGCAAAGATGGTTTACCTTTGCGAAAAAAAAGTGGATGAGTGGTGGAACGGATCGCCGAAGTAGCCTGCTGGCTTTGGCACAGCAGGAAAATTTTCCGTTAGAAATGATCCGCGAAAATTACTGGCCCGGACCATTTACTTACGCAGCCTTGCCAGTACTCAGTATGACGATGCAGGAGTTGGAATTTCCGCACGATCTTCGACCTGGGTTATATTATCTGGGAGCCATGATACGGGAAAACAGGGTAGAGTCGCCGCTGGATATTTCAGAAGCAGAAAAATTATCCACCGTTTTACAATATAAAGAAGCCAGGCAAGCGACGTTAATTTATTGCTCGGTTAGCACGCTATCTAAAGGAGATACAGGTTTTATTAAAAAAATAATTACTGCGGTAAAAGATCAGTCAAACTGGATGTTGGTACTCAGTTTAGGCGCTTTGCAGGATAAGAACTATCTTGCGGAATTACCCGAAAATGTATTTGTATTTACCAGGGTACCACAGTTGAAAATTTTGGAGGTAGCCGACTGTTCGGTAAATCACGGTGGGATTCATACGATCAACGAGTGCATCCATTTTCAGGTGCCTATGTTGGTGTATTCAGGCAAACGCTCGGATCAAAATGGATGTGCGGCCAGAGTAGCTTATCACCAGTTGGGAATTATGGCAGACAAAGATCTGGATGATGTGGCAACCATCCGAGATAAAATCGGAGAAATTCTGGGTGATCAAAAATATCGGATGAAGGTCGCAGCGATGCACCAACATTATTTAAATTATAAAAAAGAGAAAATAGCTATCTCTATCATTGAAAAATTTATTGCAAAGGAAGAAATATGAGGGTAGTTTTTTATTTAATTTTAGTGGTTATAGTGAGTAGTTTACTGAGCTGCACTTCTTATCAAGGGTTGATAAATTACAGCCAACCGCCACGGATTCCAACGGAACCTCAGGCGATCAACAATTATCAACCCATCACGGTACAGGCCAACGACATTCTAGCCATTCGGGTCTTGACTACCAACCCGGTTATCGCTCAGCCCTTTAATTTGTCGAGTGAAGACGGGAGTGGATATCTGGTCAATAGCGAGGGCTATATTGATTTTCCAACTATTGGTAAAATTCGATTGCAAGGGCTGGAAATCGAAGGGGTCAAAGCAAAAATTATTGAATCCCTGTCTCCTTATTTTGAGGAAAATCCGATCGTACAAGTTCGCTTAACCAACTTCCGAGTTACGGTGAACGGAGAGGTTGGGAGTCCAGGAGCTTTTACGGCGAATAACGAAAGGATGACGGTGATTGATGCGATCACCCTGGCGGGTGATTTTACTAATTATTCCGCTAGAGATAGTATACTAATTATTCGAGAAGAAGATGGGATGCGTAGTTTTGGATACGTTGATTTTAGTTCACCCAAGCTTTTTGATTCGCCCTATTTCTATTTGCAGCAAAACGATGTTTTGTATGTCAAACCTAATAAAACGGTTGTTAGTACAGTAAGAGATCCTGCTACTCGATTTTTGCCTTGGCTGGGGGCCGCAGTATCTTTAGTGGCACTACTACTTTCTTTGAGAAGACTTTAAAAAAATAATTTGGAAAATAATAATCAATCCATTTCGTCCGGCGCTACTTCCAAAGAGGCAATTGTCGTTGACTTACAAAAATTCTTCCGAAAGGTACTTTCCCTGTGGTGGCTATTTTTGTTGTGTTTCGCAGCCGCCATTGCGATTGGCCGTTTTTATCTGCGTTATTCCACTTTTCAATACTCCTCCCGTGCGGTACTCCTTATCAAGGATGCGGGTGACAGTGGAGGGATTTCAGAACAAAGTATCCTGGCTGATAATATTTTGTCGGGTGGTGGTAAAGCAATGGACAACGAGATTCAAATTTTTAAGTCGCTGACTTTGATGGAAAAAGTAGTAGAGCGATTAAATTTACAGGTGTATTACTATAGGATTGGACAACTAAAAGAAACGGAACTTTATCTGGATTCTCCCTTTGTCGTAGATTCTTTTGAGCTTAAAAATAAAAATGGTTATGGAGGAAATTTTCTGCTGGAACAAGAAGATTATAAATCTTTTATTTTTAAAAAAAATGAAGAAGATCCGGGTACGCGTTATTCGTATGGAGAATTGATTGATACTCCGGCAGGCCGTCTTTCAATATCTTTGAGCTCCCGCGTGGCAGTTTTGGAAGGGACGTATCGATTTGTCATACTAAATAAGGAAGCCAGTGCTAATAAAAGTAAGTCCGGTTTGAGTGTTGAACGGATCGGTAGTCATAGTTCCTCCAGTATTCTGGAAATAAGAAAAATAGATGCCGTTCCGGAAAAAGCCAGAGATATTATCAATACGTTGATTGACGTTTATAATGAAGAGGAGATTAAGGACGAAAATACGGTCTTGAGAAATACCCTGGATTTTATTGATTTTCGGGTGGCTAGTTTAGTGGGAGAACTGGATTCGGTGGAAGGTGGCATTCAAAGATATAAAAGTGCTAACTCAATAATCAGTGATAATGCTTCTTCAAGTATGAATTATACGTTAGGGGAGATTCGCTCGTCTATTCAGGAAATTTCTGATTATGAAATTCAAAAAAATATCTTGACTTCCCTGGAAGATTTTTTACAGAAAGATCAGCAAAAATTTACGTTAATTCCTGCCAACCTGGTCGCTCAAAATCCAGTTCTTTCTGGTTTGGTAAATCAATTTAATACCCTGGTTTTACAAAATAAGCAAATCTCAAAAACGGCTACCGCTAAAAACCCTGTTCGGGTGGATATTGAAAATCAATTGATAGATCTTCAATCGCTTATTTTAGAAACCATTCAGAATTTAAAAAGAGACCTACAAATACCCATTGCTGAAATTGAAAAAAATATTGAGTCCCTAAAAAGCAGTATGGGTAGTATTCCTGGAATTGAAAAAAAGTTGCTTGAAAAAATGCGGACACAAGGTGTAAAGGAAAAACTGTTCGTTTATCTATTACAAAAAAGAGAAGAGACCGCGCTCTCCGAAGCAGTTACCACCGCCAAGACCCGTACCATCGATCGCGCCCGATTACCCAAGGGAGCGATTTATCCCAATCGTAAACTGGTTACCATGTTTAGTGGATTACTTGGCTTGATTATTCCATTCCTGATTGTAATTATTCTAAACTTTTTTGAAAATAAAATCGACTCCGAAGAAACAATTAAACAACTTACCAATATTCCGATCCTGGGACGAATCGCCCTGAAAAAAGGGAAAGAAAATATTATCGTAAAACAAGGTAATCGTTCGGCCATCAACGAAATGTTCCGACTATTACGTACCAATCTTAATTTTTTAAATCACAATAAAAAACAGCAAACGATCCTGTTTACTTCTTCTATCTCGGGAGAAGGAAAAACTTTTATTTCTATAAATTTGGGGGTTACCCTGGCGCTTTCAGACAAGAAAGTAGTCATACTAGGTCTTGATTTACGGAAACCTAAATTGGGATTGTACATGGACGACCATGACGAAGGAAAAGGGATTACCAATTATTTGATTGGCCAAAATTCCATCGATGAAATTGTGAAAACTTACCAAGCAGTTCCCAATCTACACTATATCACCAGTGGTCCAGTTCCACCTAATCCCGCCGAGCTTATTCTATCCAAAAAAATGGAAACTCTGCTACAGGAATTGGCTCAACAGTACGACTATATCCTGATTGATACCCCACCAATTGGTTTGGTTTCCGATGCGTTGCTGCTAAGAAATTTGGTTGATAATATCCTCGTAGTAGTACGACATAAATATACCCACAAAGGAATGGTAAGACACCTGGATATGATGTATCAAAACAAAGAGTTAGAACGCGCCAGTATTATTTTTAATGGAGTGAAACAAGGAAAAGGATATGGTTACGGGGCTTACCAATATGGTTATAACCAAGAATATTACGTAGATGAAGACTAAAAATAACGGAGTAGATATTATTGTTGAAATTGGACAGGCCCACGAAGGAAGCCTAGGAATACTACATTCCTACATTGATGCTATCGCTGCTACGGGCGCCAACGCCATCAAATTTCAAACCCATATTGCCGAAGCAGAGAGCAGTGCCGCGGAGCCTTTTAGAATCAATTTTTCTTACGAAGACAAAACCCGATTCGATTACTGGCAACGGATGTCTTTTACGAAAGAACAATGGCTTGAGATAAAAAAACATTGTGACGAAAAAGCCATAGAATTTATGTCTTCTCCTTTTTCACAGGCAGCGGTAGACCTTTTGGAAGCCGTGGGTGTGCAACGCTATAAAATTGGTTCGGGCGAAGTAACCAATTTTTTGATACTGGAAAAAATTGCTAAAACGGGTAAGCCGATCATCCTTTCTTCTGGAATGAGTTCCTACGAGGAATTGGATGCTACCGTCAATTTTATAAACACCTTCGGAAACGAACTCAGTATTCTGCAATGTACCACCAGTTATCCGACGCCTCCGGAACGTGTCGGACTGAATGTAATTACCGAACTTAAACAACGGTACCCAAATCATAAAATTGGTTTGTCAGAGCATACGGCCAGAACGGCAACCTCCATTGCA
>Ga0209187_1000956_pt1 | contig 39322 bp, 25 predicted proteins | sample BantaG_FD_187430 | JGI IMG/M metagenome (GOLD analysis project Ga0209187, IMG submission 187430) | Marine algal microbial communities from Bantry Bay, Ireland - BantryBay_4 metaG (SPAdes) (version 2) | ecosystem: Host-associated > Algae > Red algae > Unclassified | place: Bantry Bay, Ireland...
ATTTATTCCGAGCAATGGGCTGACACCCATTGTTATAATATGTCGTCCCGTTGGGACTTGTGACAAAATTATATTTCGATGAAAATGATTTCTCATTCAGAACCAATCACCCCTGCCTCCAAAGGGGGAGATAGTTCGCGTTCTAATTTCGAAGGTAACATATTTATTTGATAATAAGCCAAATACAAATTATAAAAAATCATTGTTCAGTAGAATAATTGCGTATTATATTTTTTTATTAAAAATAATTATAAATACTTAATACACTGTTTTATAAATTTATTTACATTTTTTGACGTTTATTTTGAAATGAATCGAATCAAAAATGACGCGAATACTCACTGTATTTAAGGATTTTTTGGTGAAGAGTCATTTTAAAAGAAATACTCAAAAAAGTAAATAAATTTGTGAAACAGTGTATTAATTATCAATTTATTAAAAATTTAATTAAAATAAATAAAAAATATAATGCAGTCGAGTTTAGTCATTGGAAGGGGTGAGCAAAAAGCCTTATTCAAGGAAGCATTGAATTCTTCTAAATCAGAATTTGTAGTTGTCTATGGCAGAAGGCGAGTGGGTAAGACTTTTCTCATTAAAAATGTCTTGGGCAAGCGGATAAATTTTGAAATGACGGGCATACAAGACGGCAGCCTGAGTGACCAACTTCAAAATTTTGCCGACAAACTATCCGAGTGTAGCGGTGCAGAAATAGCGTCTCCCGAAAGTTGGATGCAAGCATTTTCATTACTGAAAAAACATCTTTCCGGTCTGAAAACCAAGAAAAAAAAGGTCATTTTTTTGGATGAATTGCCGTGGATAGATACGCCCAAATCAAAATTTTTGAGTATGTTAGGGCATTTTTGGAACGATTGGGCAGCCTATAATAATGTCTTGTTAGTTGTCTGTGGTTCGGCGGCTTCGTGGATGATAAACCATGTGCTGAACAACAAAGGTGGACTGCACAATCGCGCTACACAATACGTTCCGCTTCAACCATTTACGCTACTCGAAACCGAGCAATTTTTGAAAGCTAAAAAGATAAAAGCCAACCGATATCAGATCGTTCAACTCTACATGGTATTGGGCGGCATACCTTATTATTTGGACTTGCTGAAACCGCAACAAAGTATTCCGCAAAACATTGATAGATTGTGTTTTGATGCTAACGGTTTTTTGCGGGATGAGTTTGGGCGACTCTACAAATCGCTCTTTGACAAGGCAGACAAACACATTGCGGTGGTCAAGGCATTGGCTTCAAAATGGAAGGGCTTGCCCCGCGAAGAAATCATTGCATCAACAGGGCTGAGTAACGGCGGAAGTCTCAATAGAATTTTGGAGGAATTGGAAAAATCAGCCTTTATCCAACCCTACTCTCCCTTCGGAAAAAAGAAAAAAGGTACGCTATACCGCCTTACCGACAATTTTTCTCTTTTTTATTTAAAATTGATTTCACAAAAAGAATTACGCAACCAGAAAAATGTATTTTTAAAATTATTTACCCATCAAAATTTCAGAATTTGGTGCGGATATGCTTTTGAAAATACTTGTTTCATACACTACCCGCAATTGGCAAAAGCATTGGGTATCAGTTCCATTTTTCATGAAGTGTCGAGCTTTCAATTCATTGGAAATGAGAGATATAGCGGTATTCAAATTGATTTACTGATTGACAGAGCTGATGGTGTGATTAATCTCTGCGAAATGAAATTTACCAATGCGGAATACAAATTAGCGCCGACCTACAAAAGCACCTTGAGAGAACGGGCAGATACTTTTTCTGCCCTTACAAAATCGCGCAAATCTGTATTCACGACACTCGTAACGACCTACGGATTGGCGCGAAAAGATACACACATAGACGTTATTCAAAATGTGATAACGCTCGAAGATTTATTTCAAACACTTTAGTTATCGTAGCGCAGTACTTCCAGTCCGCGCCTCGTGTATATTTTGCAAAACCAACGAGGAACGGGCTGGAAGCACCGTTCTACGCACACGCGGACTGGAAGTGCCGCGCTACATTCTTATGCAAAAAAAAGTCATCATAATAGGCAGTGGAAATGCCGCTTTGTGTGCAGGCATTGCCGCACTCGAACAAGGCGCAGAAGTCCTCATGCTCGAAAAAGCTCCCGAAGCCCAAGCCGGGGGCAACAGTCGCTACACCGCAGGTGCGATGCGCTTCGTTTATAATTCAAATGAAGACTTGGTGCCGCTTCTTTTGAATCCTGATGACGAGCGTATTTCGCGTACTGAATTCGGGACGTATTCGGCAGGAAAATTTGGCGCAGATTTAATGGGATTTAATGATGGTCAGCCGCTTAGTATGCACCAAAAAATCCTAATTAACCGAAGTTATGAAACGATGTCGTGGTTGGCTTCGCATAATGTAAAATTTGAACCCATTTATTCGCATCAAACATTTAAAAAAGATGGAAAATACATTTTTTGGGGTGGATTGACCTTAGCGGCAAATGGTGAAGGTGTTGGTTTGGTCGATGCTGAATTGGCTGAATTTCAGCGACTTAGCGGCATTATTCAATACGAATGTGAAGCACAGGAACTAATCATAGAGGATGGAAAAGTAATTGGTGTCGTATGCGATACGCCACATGGCAAATACGAAATTGAAGCCGATGCTATCGTACTCGGCTGCGGTGGTTTTGAGGCAAATCCCGAATTGAGAAAAAAATATATGGGCGAACATTGGGTGCAATCCAAAGTTCGCGGCACGCCGCATAATATGGGCGCAGGCATCGAAATGGCAGTCCAAATTGGCGCGCAATTTCATGGCAATCCTGATGGCTGTCATGCTGTACCGATGGACTTAAGTATGCCCAATTACGGCAACCTCGAAATTCCCTACATTGACCGAAAAAACTACCGTAAAATATGCTACTTTTTAGGCGTAATGCTCAATGCAAATGGCGAGCGATTTGTAGATGAAGGCATTAATTTTCGCAACTATACCTACGCGCAATTTGGACGCGCAATATTGAATCAACCCGGCGGTTTTGCATGGCAGATTTTTGATAAAAAAACAGAACATTTATTGTATGGTGAATATCGTTTTTGGGATGCGAGTTTCGTAGAGGCGGATACCTTAGAAGAGTTGGTCACAAAACTCGAAGGTGTAGATGCAAAACAAGCCCTCGCTACGCTGCAAGCCTATAATTCGGCGGTTGATACTTCCGTTAAATTTGATCCTACAATTTTGGACAAAAAATCCACAAAAGACTTATCACTCAATAAAACGAATTGGGCGAATACCTTTGATACACCACCTTTCAAAGCCTATCCCGTAACTTGCGGTATTACTTTCACCTACGGTGGTTTGAAAGTAGATGAACGCGCGGCTGTTTTAGATAAAAATGATGCGCCGATTGAAGGACTTTTTGCTTGCGGCGAGTTGGTTGGTGGGGTGTTTTATCATGGCTATCCGGGCGGTTCGGGGCTGACTTCGGGGGCTGTTTTTGGAAGAATAGCTGGACATTCGGCAGGAATGAATTTTTAGAATTGTAAATTTGTAAAATTATTCTAATTATTCACTTTCAAGACCTTACAAAATGTACACGAAAATAGAGTATATAAATGTTAGAAGTACGTTTTTTAGTGATGAAAATTACAAAACGTATTTTAATGAAGAAGTCGATCCACACCATTTTTTTATAAACGAAAATTATAAAATAACGTCAACTTGTGAACACCTAAGTAAAATAATGGCTTACAGTTATAGCTACAGGAAGGATGAATTAATTGATTCAGATGCACGGTTATTATTTGCGGATAACTTTGATATAATAGCCCCCATGATGTTACTCAAAAATAGTAATGAATTTACTTCGAAAGAAATTGAACTGAAGACAAAGCGCGGTCATAAATTTTGGGTATTTGCTCATTTTAAATATGAAATACATCCTACTCGATACAGACAAAGACAACTTCTTTGCCAATTCATAGACATTGATGAGTATAAGAAAGTTAAACTCAATATTAACACACCAAAACAAAAAGCTGTAAAGCAAAAAATATTATTTCTAAGTGCTAATCCTGTGGATACAGGAGGAAATTTAAGACTCGGAGAGGAGCTAAGGAAGTTGAAAGATATACTTGATTCATCTTCTTACCGTGACAAATTCGATTTAATAGGTGAACCCGCTGTTAGAATAGGGACTATTACAAAAGCTATGCAAAGACACAGACCTAAAATTGTACATTTTTCAGGTCATGGTAATAGTGAAGATATCGTAACTGAAGATATTACAGGTAACTCATCTTATTTCTCTACTAATAGAATTAATAGATTATCCAAATTATTCAGAAAAGAAGTTAAATGTGTTGTTTTAAATGCTTGTTATTCTGCTACGATAGCAAAAAGTATTAGCGAGAATGGAATATACGTAGTCGGTATGAATGAATCTATTGATGATAAATCTGCAATTAATTTTACACGAGGTTTTTTATCAAAGTATTGGAGAAGGTGAAGATTATAAATTTGCATTTGAAATAGGGTTGATTCACATGGACGATGGGGATAATGAAATTCCCGAATTATGGTTAAATGGAGAGAAATTAGATTTTGAAAAAAGTACATCATGAACAAACAACAATTCACCCAAATCGCCGGACTCAGCGCACTATTTTTGGCTGCGTTTTTCCTGTTTTCTTTTTTGACCAAACAAGAAAGTATCGTTGAAGTGGACGAAAATAATCAGACCGTCACGACCACCTCGGCGATTGATGAAACGTATTTTGAAGGGAAAACAATTGAGTGGATTATCCCTTTCAAAGAAGGCGGTGGCGGCGATACTTGGGCGCGATTTAATGCGCCGTTTTTGCGAAAATATCTGCCCGGAAATCCAGTGATTAATGTCGTCAATATTCCCGGTGGCGGCTCGATTAAGGGCGCGAATTTATTTGCAGAACGGGTAAAACCGGACGGCTTGATGTTGTTGGGTACGTCGGGTTCTACGCAGATGCCTTTTTTGCTCGACGACCCGCGTGTGCGATACCAATACGCTGATTATAAGCCGATTATGGCGTATCCGAATGGTGGCGTGGTCTATGTATCGCCAGACTTGGGGATGCAGTCGGCGCAGGATATTCGTAAGATAAAAGACGAGCCTTTGATATATGCGAGTCAGGGTCCGACTTCGCTGGATTTGGTGCCAAATATTTCGTTTTATCTCTTGGGTTTGGATGTCAAAACGGTCTTTGGTTTTCGCGGACGCGGTGCCGGGCGACTGGCTTTTGAACGCGGTGAGGTGAAGATTGACTATCAGACTTCATCGGCGTATCTGAAGAACGTCACGCCACTCGTGGAGTCGGGCGAGGCAGTGCCGCTTTGGTCTTGGGGCATGTTGGATGGTGAAGGGCGATTGGTGCGAGATTCGAGTTTCCCGGATTTGCCGCATTTTGGCGAAGTGTATGAAATCATGCACGGCAAAAAAGGGGAAGGCATTGCCTTTGATTCGTGGTTTGCGACGATGGCAGCGGGTTTTGGCGGTATGAAATTGCTCTTACTACCGAAAGAAACGCCGGATGAAATCGTCGAAATTTACCAAAAAGCCATCGCCGATATGAAAAAAGACACGGAATATATCGCCACAAAAAAGAAAAAAATCGGTCTGTACGAACAGGTCATCGGCGAAAAAGCGGCTAAGATTTTTGAAATTGCGACGAATATTGATGCAGCGGAGAAGGAGTGGTGTAAGGAGTTTTTGAGGAGGGAGTATGGGTTGAATATTTGATGTGGGATGGAACACGGATTTTGCGGATTGGACGGATTTTCGCGGATTTTTGTATTATTCAAAATTTGAAGCCCAAGCCACTAAATTCTCCTTGTTAATCATTTGTTTTAGTTCTTTATCATCTTTAGGATACTCCCCGTTTCTTTTTTTTCTGTGCAACATTGCATGACAATTTGGGCAGACAGGAATTAGGTCATTTTCATGGTCAATTTTGTAGCTTTTATTTATTGTGTGTAACGGTGTAATGTGATGTACGTGGATAAATTTTTTTCCAATTTCTCCATACACTTTTTCAAAATCGAACTTGCAGATTTTACATAAATAACCATGAAACTCAATACACTTGTTTCTTGCGATTGAACTACGCTCATATTTATTGACTGTAATTCTTGACTTTACCCCTTCATGTATGGAAGCATCGTCTTCTATCTCTTCTGGATAGAATTTGCCTTTACCAAAAATAGTTATGAAGCATGCTTCTTCTAAATTTTTTCTTCTTTTAGGAAAAGGACGAATCCACTCTTCAAAAGATTCTTGTTCACTTGATGCTAATTCATTAAATGGAGTCCATTCTTTATTGGTGATTTTTTTAATGTATTTCTGAGCATCACCTCCGTCAATGCGGTCATTTTTCCTATCTTTTAAGTATTTTTTTATGCTTATATTCTTGAGGTAACTAAATTTAGATGGGGCAAACTTATCCTTTGAACCACTCTTTAGATGGATAAAATACTTTCCCGTTATTGCTACTTCTCTTGCTTGTATTATGTGTTTATTGAATTCAATCACATTTTCCAGTAAATCTTCTTCAGAATCTATTTTTTTAATGTTTGACATTTATTTCTTATTTAAGTGTTATTTTATGTTAACGTGGTTTTTAAGAATCCCAAAACTCGAAAAATTTATATTCTTCAAAGTTACTCATTGTCTTTACAAATATGGTGAAAAGCCTGCAAATCACCCGAAATATAACCCATTTTCCTTATTTTGCGAAAAATCCAAATTAACTTCCAAAGGTCTCCCGCGTAAGGGATGGTAGGTGTTGTCTGAACGTAGCGAAGCGGAGAGAGTGCCGGACAGCCCGACCCCGACGTTAGGAGGGGATACGCCCTGATTAAGTTCAAGTTCAAGAAGCAAGTTTAAGTTCAATAATAAATTCGCTTTCAGCGAATCATGAAGTAGAAAATTAAACGTTATCCATTGACCATTAAACATTAACATCATGCTCGACTTAGTACTACAAGCCTTACAAACCCTATTCACGCCCGAACATTTCATGTACCTCGTCATGGGGGTCTTGTTGGGATTGGTCATTGGCGTATTTCCCGGATTGGGGGGGATTGCGGGGCTGTCTTTATTGCTGCCGTTTATCTACGGGATGGACGAAGTATCGGCTTTGGCAACGCTCATCGGATTGGTGGCGGTGATACCGACTTCGGCGACATTTACATCGGTCTTGATGGGGATTCCCGGGTCGAGTTCGAGTCAGGCGACGGTCTTGGATGGCTTCGCGCTGGCGAAAAAAGGACAGGCTTCAAGGGCATTGGGGGCAGCGTTTTCGGCTTCGCTTTTTGGTGGATTGTTTGGGGCGATTATCCTGACTTTTTTCGTACAGATTGCGCGTCCTTTGATATTGTTGTTTGGTTCGGCGGAGTTGTTTATGTTGGCAATTTTTGGTTTGTCGATGGTCGGTTCGCTATCCGGCAATAGCTTGACGAAAGGCGTGGTGGCTTGCGGATTTGGGATTTTGGTGGGTAGCATCGGTGCAGCACCGGCTACGGGCGAATTTCGTATGATATTCGGAATCAATTACTTATACGATGGTTTGCCGCTTGTCGTGATTGCTTTGTCGATATTTGCATTTCCCGAAATCTCCGAACTCTTCCGCAAAGAAAGCGCGATAGCCGAAGGCGCAGAACTCGGCAAAGGCGGTTGGCTCGCGGGCGTGCGCGACATGATTAAAAACAAATGGCTGGCATTGCGCTGCGCCGCTATCGGTACGATTGTGGGCGCGATACCGGGCATGGGCGGCAGCGTGGTGGACTGGATTGCCTACGGTCATGTGGTGCAGACCTCGAAGGACAAAACGCAATTTGGCAAGGGCGATATTCGCGGCGTTATCGCCCCCGAATCGGCGAATAATGCCAAAGAAGGCGGCGCATTGATGCCGACTTTGCTGTTTGGGATTCCGGGTTCGGGGTCGATGGCGGTCTTCCTTGGTGGGATGGTGCTGATTGGGATTGAGGCAGGACCTTCGATGGTCACGAAAGACATTGACCTGACTTATACAATTATATGGTCGCTGGCAATTGCTAATGTGTTGGGTGCAGGGCTGTCACTGTTTTTGGCAGGTCCGATTTCGCGGCTCACGCGCATCAAATTTAGCTTGCTTGCGCCCTTTATGATTATGGTGATTAGCTTCGCGGCATTTCAAGCGACGAAGGATATGACTGACCTTTGGATGTTGCTGATTTTTGGCGTTATCGGGATTTTTATGAAGCGTTTTGGTTGGTCGCGCCCGGCTTTTTTGATTGGTTTTGTATTGGCGACGCAGGCGGAAAGTTATCTCAATATGTCGGTGCAGTTTTATTCTTGGGAAATGTTTTTGCGTCCGGGCGTGTTGATTATCATGGCTTTATCCTTGATTTCGGTCTATTACAGTCGCAAGGGTACAGTGGATGAAAACGCCGAATTAATGGACAAAGTCCGCGACCAAAAATTGAGCATGACACCGCAGCTACTCTTCGCCGGATTTATTCTTTTGTTCGTTCTGATTGCGATTTTCGACGGGCATCAACAGTCGTTTTTGGGCGGTATTTTTCCTCTCACAATCGCCTACGTGATGCTGCCTTTCGCGCTCTTATTGGTGTGGATTTTTATACAGAAAAAAACAGATAATGCAGCCGTATTTGATGCCGAACAGGTCGCCGAACCCGGCACGTTCAAAGCGACTTGGTACGAACCAATTCTATGGATTGGCGGTCTGTATGTGCTAAGTATGATTATCGGATTTATTCCGGCGATTATTTTGTTTTTTATCGCATTTTTTACCATAAAAGCAAGAATTGGTTGGCTACAAACGGCGGTCTTGACGGCTGCCGGAGTGGGACTTTTGTTGTTGTTTGGGTACTTTTTGAATTTGGAGTTTCCGCAGGGAATTTTTTGATGAGTGAATTTTGAATGAGCGAATGAATGAATATTTTGACGGCTTGAATTGACTTTTAGAAACCAATCAAAATCAAACAACAGCCTGCGCCTCTATCTCAATCATAAACCCTTCATTTGCAAGCCCTTCAACACTTATCCAAGTGCTTGCCGGAGGATTTTCGGTGCCAAAATTAGTTTTCAAAATTTGACTGATTATCGGTCCGTCTTCCTTTTGATAATTCACTTTATAAATTCTCAACATGACAATATTTTCCAAAGTACCTCCTGCGGCTTTTATGGCTATCGTCAAATTATCCAATGACTTTTGAGTTTGTTGGGCTAAATCATTTTCGCCTACGATATTCAGATGTTCATCCCATGCAACTTGCCCTGAAATGAAAACAATTTTACCCGGATTTGACATGACGATTTGAGAAAATCCATATTGTCTGGAGTCAAATAAAGATTTGGGATTTATCGTTGCTCTTTTCATTTTCTTCTTTTTTGTGTAAATTAAACGTTTCTTCCTAAAAATCAAAAACATAAGGCATCTCGTTCAACTAAATCATCGACATATCATGCAAAAAATACCATGCACCTTCATGCGTTCCGGCACCTCACGCGGACCCTACATTGACCTCCGCGACCTACCCAAAGACACTGCCGAACGCGACAAAGTTTTGCTCAAAATAATGGGTTCGCCCGATAAAAAGCAAATAGACGGCTTAGGCGGCGCGAGCTTCGTGACGAGTAAAGTGGTGCTATTACAACCTTCTGAACGCAAAGGTATTGACGTAGATTATCTATTTGCCCAAGTCGTCATCGACCAAGCGATAGTCGATACCACGCCCACTTGCGGCAATATGATGGCAGGCGTAGGACCCTTTGCTATCGAACAAGGTTGGGTCAAAGCCACGCATCCGCAGACGAGTGTGCATGTGTATAATTTCAACACCGATTCTACGATAGAAATCATTGCACAAACCCCAAATGGCGAGGTCAATTACACCGATGGCGATTTGCAAATTCATGGTGTGCCGGGAACGGGTTCACCCATTCTAATGAACTTCTCCAACATCGAAGGCGGTGCGACAGGTAAACTTTTTCCCACCGGAAATATCCGCGACAATATCGACGGTGTAGAGGTGACCGTCATAGATATTGGCAATTTGATGATGCTTGTAAAAGCCACAGATTTGGGTTTGACAGGCTACGAAGATGCTACCTTTTTCGCTGAAAATAAAGACTTTATGAACCGTATAGAAACGACACGTCGCAAAGCCGGACAACTCACCGGACTCGGCGATGTCTCCGATAAAGTCTTGCCAAAAATCGGCATTCTCGCCCCTCCGCGTGAAGGCGGTACGATTACTTCACGCTATCTCACGCCCAAGACTTTGCATCCTTCGCACGCGGTCACGGGCGCGATTTGTATAGCGGCAGCGAGTAAATGTAAAGGCACGGTTGCTGCTGATATTGCCCAAGTCACGGACGCTGCTGCGGAACGTATTTTAATCGAACATCCATGCGGTTTTATTCCCGTTGAAATTGAAGTGGACACTGCGAGTGCTGAGTTTAAAGTCGTAAAAGCAGGTACGCTGCGGACGGCGCGGAAGATTATGGATGGCTTTGTGTATTATTAATTTTGTGAATACTTTTTTATGTTAAATACTATCTGTTTTGGAGAGGTCTTGTGGGATGTTTTCCCAAGAAAGAAAATCGCGGGAGGCGCACCTATGAATGTTGCTGTTCATCTAACTAATATGGAATTGAAGGCTTCTATGATGAGTCGTATTGGCGCAGATGAATTGGGTGATGAACTACTGGAGTTTATGACAAAGAGGCAAGTCAATACCGATTTTATTCAGAAAGATAGTGAACTACCGACAGGTATTGTAAATGTTGAAATTGATGAAGGTGGTCTTCCGACTTATGAAATTGTAGAGCCTGTTGCATGGGATAACATTCAATATACAGAGCAACAAATTGAAGTAGTAAAAAACTGCGATGCTTTTGTTTTTGGCACTTTAGCGATGCGAAATGAATTTACTCGAAATGCCCTTTTTGAACTATTGCCTCACGCGACATTGCGCGTTTTGGATGTTAATTTCAGACAGAATTATTATAGTCAACAATCGGTAGAACGATTATTCAAATTTGCTCATATTATCAAATTGAATGATGAGGAGTTAGACGTGATTTATGATTGGTATAATTACGAAGATACGAATGAAGGGAAAGCATTTTTTATTTACAAAAAATTTAATATTAATACATTAATCATCACGAAAGGAAAAGACGGTGCAGAGGTGATTCACGATAATGAAATGAGTTCTTGTGTAGCTTTAAATATAAGTGTCAAAGATACCGTAGGTAGTGGCGATGCGTTTTTGGCGGGTTTTCTATTCAAAAAATTAAATGATGCTTCTATTAACGAATGTCTTGAATTTGCGAATGCTTGTGGGGCTTTGGTTGCCACTTTTGAAGGCGGAACGCCGAGCATCAATCCTAAAATGGTCTATGATATGATACGAATTTCCACACCAATATGATAAAAATAGTACTATTCATATTGTGCATATATGTGACAAGAATCAACAAAGATTGATGCTGATTTTGTTATTGTCTTTATTGCTAAGATATATAGCAATAAGCTTATTTGTAGGTTTTTTTCCACATTTTAAATGTTGCAATATTTTAATAAAATATTATTTGTAAATTTGGTTTTTTACAGTTAAATAGCTATATTTGTGTATCCTTCCTTGTTAAAATTTCCACTAGAGCTGCGTCTGTGTTAATAATTAAGGTATGTTTTTTGATGTACCCGTCAAATTGTGACTTAGAATCCGAATGGTCGTCTCAATAATACACGCACACCAAGTATCAAATCATTATATAATTACTAAAACCCGTCAATATGCTTATTTTCTTCATTGCTCTTGGAGCATTCCTCGCAGGTGGAGGATTCATTTTAGCAACTAACCTATATTCACAAAGAAGCAGAAAACATTTAAGAAGGTATTAAAACCTTGTTATGTGTTTTCGTCAAAAACCATTATTTTTTAAGCTAAAATTAATCATACCCATGATTTCCTCAATTCAGCTATAAGAAAATCCTTTGATATACATTAAGGGATTTTTTTATATATAATTACATCTTTATGACCTTGTGCACAGAAGAGTAATTTCCGATTATTATCTTCACAAAATAACTTCCTACATGCAGGTCATTCCATTTAAATAATAACTGCCCCTGCGGTGTCGGCACAAACTCTTGAGATTTTATTTTTTTGCCCCAGATATCGTATAAATGTAAGATGCCTTTGCTGGGTATTTCGCTATTAATATCGTACGCTATTGCTAGGCGATTACGAAATGGATTTGGAACGACTTTTACATTTTCTACACTAATATTGTTTATTTTTAGATTGTTTTCTCCATTGATAATGAGCGTATAATCTTCGACTTCGCCATGAGTATAGATGTCGCAACCGGTACTTGTATAACCGTCCAAATTCATTTGTACACGTATGCGAGTTTGCCCTGTAAGCACAGAAGCCGGGATTGTGATATTACCTGTCAAAGTCGTACTTCCATTGCCTTGATAAACCTTTTCTCCAATATCCAAAAAGTCGCCATCTTGTGTATAATCTATCCAAACCTGCCAATATTCTCGATAGGCTTGTCCGTTAGAAAATCCGGGTGTTAAATGAATCTGATAAGTTATACCTTGCGAGACATTTGCAAACTGATTAGTGTTATCAGCATAGCCATTATCATCACCTGAAGGGTGATTAATTTCATTAAATATTACTTTTTTAATATATTCAAAACTTGAATTAGAACTATACGAATCGCAGTAAAAACAAGTTTGACAAAGCCCTCCACAATCTACTCCGGTTTCATCGCCATTCTGAATGTCATCATTACATTGTGAAAGCGGTCTGCCGAGACAGCCACATAGACCATCGGTCACATCATTTGTCGTATTTGAATCTCCATCATCGCAAGGCGTACCTGCAGACGGGCAAGCAATTCCATTGCAATTACATTGGTCGTCTGTGACATCGTTTGGAGTATCGAGATTACCGTCTTCGCATGGCGTACCCTTAGGTGGACAAGCTGTACCGATACAATTACAATTACCGTCTTCGATGTCATTTTTGGTGGCAGGATTGCCGTCGTCGCAAGATGTGCCAGATAAAGGACAGCAAGGGTCGCAGAGGAAACCACCACAATCTACGCCTGTTTCATCACCATTTTGAACACCATCATTACAGCGTGTCGGACCGCTTACGAGAGCCAACAAATAATCCTCTACTTCTCCATAATAAAAATTCTTACAAGCATCATTTGTATATTGCAAATACTGCATCTGCACACGCATAATCGGAAAATTACCCGCTTGTGGCTGCGGTATGATTATATTTCCTGTTACTGAACTTCTACCATTTTCTTCAAATAATAATTCATCCGTATCATCAAAATCACCGTCAAAATTCAGGTCTGCCCAAACTTGCCAATACACCAAAGAAGGTGTGCCTGAATAGCCTGTAAATAACGAAATCGGATAGCTTTTTCCCGGCTCAACAGCCGTATATAAATCAGTGTAATCAGCATAGCCACCGTTATTACCGGATTGATTATCAATGCCATTAAAAATTACCTTATCAATATATTCATTATTAGAATTTACGGCATTAGATGTGCATACAGGGCAGAATGGACAGAAATTTCCACCACAGTCAATTCCTGCTTCATCACTGTTTTGGATGCCGTCATTACAAGTATTTGTGGGTTCAGAGGATTGACCGAGACAATTACAAAGCCCGTCTTCTACATCATTCGTCGTATCGGGATTGCCATCATCACAAGGTGTACCTTCGGGGCAACAAAAAGGGCAACTACCACCGCAATCAATTCCCGCTTCATCGCCATTTTGAATACCATCATCGCAAGTCGGCAATTCGCATGGCAAACAAAAACCACCACAGTCGATACCTGTTTCATTGCCATTTTGAATACCGTCACCGCAAGTTGGCAAGGGACAAGGTTTGCAATATCCGCCACAATCTGCGCCTGTTTCATTACCGTCTTGATATCTGTTATTACAAGTTGTATTTAAATTAATATTTGCAGAAAATATATGTAAACCCGATTGCGTATCAATTGCCAATATATTGCCGGAAGGCAAAAAAGGATAAACCTCATTGCAGCCCAAAGCACCATGATAAGAGGTGTTGAAAGAAGTATCGAAATAAGCAACTCGTGTGGGATTAAAGAAATTGCTCACATCAAAAATGACCACACCATCTTCATGGTAAGCCACAAAAACATAATCACCTACCATATAAATATTAGCAGGTGTATTATCGGTATGTGTAGGAGCGAGGAGAGGGGCGTGAAAGGTGCTGATAATCGGCAAAGCTCCGTTACCAACTTCATCTACGAAGACCAAACCAAGTGCTTGTCCGGCAGGAGTATTTTCTGCATAGACCATGAATTTACCGATGTCTGAAAGCCAACAAGCGTGGTTGTGTCCGTCTGTGTTTGCGTGTGCGATAGGGTAGGGGGCAGTCGGAGATGTGACATCATATATTTGTATGCCTGAATCGCCGTGTGAACAGTAGGCGATGTTATCTCGTACATAGAGGTTTTCTACTGAACCACCTGATAATGAGGTGTTTGCTATTGATTTGGGCGTGGCAGGCCGGCTTAGGTCGAAGATGATTAGACCGTCGGCACGCGTATCTGTACCTGCTATGTAGAGACGCGCGTTACTGTGGTCAATAAAGCTGTTTTTTGCAGAAGTAAAAGTGGTTTTGTCTTGATAGATTTTTAAGACCGAACCGTCCGGTAAAGCACTCATGTCCCATACTTGTAAGCCTTCACCTTTGTCTGATAAGGCATAGATATACCTATCATAAGTTTTAATGTCGTATATGTCAGATACGTTGCTCGTTTGGAATTGTTCAACCAAAACAGGTTGGTTCGGAATAGTGACATCAATGATATGAATGCCTGATAATGAGCTAATTATGGCGTATTCGTTGTTTTCCTCGTCCACATAGCCCCAGAGGTCTCTGTAGTAAATGTTACCGGATGGGTTTTGATTCCATTGACCAAGTAAGGTCATGTTTTGACTGGATTGTGCTTGTGCAAATATGCTTTGGCACAAAATAAAAAGCAGCAAAAACGGTAATTTTAGTGTATAGTTTCTGTCGGACATTTTATAGTTGGATTTGCTTAAAATTCAATTTAAAATATCCCGATTTGAGTTTTTATTTAAATAGAAATGTGGAAAATAGTGACATGGAATTTTTGATAAAGGATAGAGACTTAGATTTTTGTGTAATATGTACTTAGTAAAAACAATTCAAAGCGAATTATATTTTTTTTGTTAAAATTTGTTATTTGGGTTTTGGTGCTTGTTATTTATCAATCACTACTTTCTCCACAGCATAGCTTCCATTTGCTTCCATTTGAATGAAATATAAACCCGAAGGCAACCCGCTTGTTCTCCAATTTAAATGATGTACACCACCTGACCGCCATCCATCCGACAAGATATTTACAGTTTGTCCGAATGTGTTGATAAGGCTTATTTTCACCTCCGATACTTCCGATAATTCGTAGTCAATCCGTGTTATATCTTTCGCAGGATTGGGATTTATCTGCAAGCCAAAATTCGTAGAATTTTCTATAGGAGGAATACTTGTTATAATATCAGGAGTATTCAATTTTTTATTAGTAAAAAGTCGATACGCTCCCGCTTCAAGCGGAATCACGGTAGTCATTTCTGTAACCGTCAGGCTGTCGCCCGAAAAATACTCATACCACTGCCCCATATTCTGAAAGTTGACATCCATATCGCGCGAATCGACCTTAAAATTACCAATCATCACCGCGTTCATATCGGGATGGTTTAAATAAATTTGTTTGGGCGAATCTTGTTCATCTATCTGAAAATCAGTTGTTTGAAAGGTTGGGTAATTTTTACTTAAATGAATCAGTGCCTTATAAATATCATGTAGTCGCCGTCTGTCGCTTTGCTGCAAATAATCCCAACGTATTGGTTTCGGGGCAAGCCGACAATTCGGATTTACCGTACCATTTGTACAATAATTTATCGAATAATCGTAACCTAACTCGCCGAATTGCCATATCATTTTCGGACCGGGAATAGAAAAGAAAAACGTAGCTGCAAGTTCTTGTCGTGCTAATGCTGTGGAGAATTCTTGTATATTATAATCGCCACTCGAATTGCCATATTGCAAATTTTTGTACATCATGCGTTCTTCATCATGACTTTCCATGTAGCCTATCAAATGCGGGTCATTCCAATCACGAGTTTGATAAGATAATTCCATCAAGGAGGAACTATATCCCATTGTCGCTTCATTGAATTGATGATTGCCATTCCCCCACGTCAGCATCCCGTAATTTGCTAATTCTTTTTCTTCGATATTAAAGGCAAAGTGTTCTAATATGACATAAAAATCTGGGTCTTCTGCCCAACAAACATCTGCTATACGCTTGAGCAGAGCTATCCGCGAAGCATCATAATTTGACCAAGCATTCACGTCTGTATTAAAGTTCTGCGTAATGCCTTTCGACAAATCAAAACGAAAACCATCCACACGAAACTCACGTATCCAATGCTGCATCACGCGGTCTATCCATGCTTGTGTAGCCGGACTTTCGTGGTTAAAATCGTAACCGACATTATAAGGATGTCGCGCCTCTACATTGAGCCAGGGATTGTCGGGCGAAGGTCGAAAATTAGCAGCATCCCAGTACAATTGACACAAAGGACTTTGGCTGAAAGCATGATTAAAAACCACATCCAAAATCACCGCAATGCCGCGCTGATGTGCCTCGTCAACAAGACGTTTGAGACTCTCAGCATTGCCATAATATTTATCTAAAGCCGCATGAAAGGACGGATTGTAGCCCCAACTGTCATTGCCTTCAAATTCGCTAATAGGCATCAGTTCAATGGCATTGATACCAAGATTTTCGAGATAATTTAGCGTGTCAATGAGTGTATTAAAATCATGCGCTGCCAAAAAATCACGTATCAGTAATTCATAGATAACAAGGTCGGTTTTTTTCGGCTTTTCAAAGTCCGTAATTTGCCAATCGTAATCATCCTCACCGAGCATGACGGCGGTAACAGCATTGACGGTTTTTCCGGTAGGGTATGGTTTCAAATCCGGGTAAGTTGTACTGCTGATTTGGCTATCGGAAAAGGGGTCGAGAATCTTTTCACTATACGGGTCGGCAATCCGAATTTCGCCATCCACAAGGTATTGAAAGACATACTCCGTTTGAGATGAAAGCCCTTCGACATCAAGCCACCAAGTTGTGCCATCTATAGAGCGATTCATGTAGAAATTCGTATCAATTTGCCAATCATTAAAATCACCGATAATATAAACAAAGTCTTTATTCGGCGCATACAAAACAAGTCGTAAAGTGCTGTCATTCAATTCATTAATACCATGTAAAGTATTCGCAGGTAAATCTACCACATTCACATCAGGACTGACGATGTAACGAAAAGAAGCCTCTGCTATTTCTGAATCTTTACTTGCGATTATTCTAACTTTATGTTCGCCATTATTCGTAACATTTACATCAAAATCAAGTGCCGTTCCAGTAGTTTGATACATCAAACTATCATTATCATACAAGTACAAATCGGATGATTGGGAAGCAGTGGCAGAGACCGAAATGACATCGCCGATTTTGGCAAAAACATCATTTTCTGAAGGTGTATTAATGGAGATATTCAAGCTGCTATTGTCAGGATAAACTGGCACAAAAATATCCATCCAATCTTCTGTTTTTCCTTCTAATGTGCCATTAAAATTCCGAAAAACAAAAGCCATTTCAAGGATTTCTTCAGATTCCGGTACGTCGTAATAATCGCGTATGTGAAAGGTTAATTGATGGAGATTGTCACCAATGTCATTCATCTCCAATGTAGGGTCTGCTACGCCCCAATTTCCGACAACATATCGCCATTCGTCAGATGCGCTCAAGTTCGTGATCACGCCTGTATGTATATAGACAGGCGATACGCCCACGAGTTGACCTGTGCCTTGCGTGGCATCGTAGGTAATGGTGACTACATCATTGGCAGTAGGAAAAGGTGGGTCAATAGTGACGATTTGTGCTGTCGCAATTTGAGCGATTAATAAGGCGAGAAGTGTGTGTAAATAACGCATGATTTGGTTGAATAATTAATTAATCAGGTATTTTAAACTACATTTTGCCATGCAAAATACAATTAACTATTCACCTAATTCACCGATAGACTAAATCCTATGCTAAATTGTGAAAAACATTGGTCACATCATCGTCCTGTTCCATCAGGTCAATGAGGGCGAGAACTTCGTCGAGTTGCTCTTCATTCGTAATTTCTTTGGTATGATTCGGGATACGTTCCAATTCTGATTTTTCGACCTTAATCTCCTGTTTTTCAAGGGCATCCTGCATTTTACCAAAATCCTCAAAATTCACATAGACTTGATAAAACTCTTTTTCCTCTACGGTTTCTTTGACGATTTTTTCCAAGCCAAAATCAATAAATTCTAACTCAAACTCCTCTGCATCAGCAATATGTTCGGGTTCGATATAAAATACACCTTTGCGGTCAAAGATAAAATTGTGCATACCAGACATGCCGAGCGAACCGTTTTTCTTACGAAAATAAGAACGCACATTGGCAACGGTACGAGTCGTGTTATCGGTCGCGGTTTCTACGACGAGGGCTACGCCATGCGGTGCCATGCCTTCATAAATGACGACATCAAAGCCCGTGGTATCTTTGTCAGATGCTTTTTTAATGGCAGATTCGATGCGGTCTTTGGGCATCTGCACTGCTTTGGCATTTTGTATCGCACGGCGCAATACTACATTGGTATCGGGGTCAGGTCCGCCTTGCTTTACTGCCATCGCTATCTGTCTTCCGGCTTTCGTAAATTGCTTCGCCATTCTGTCCCAACGGGCAAACTTTGTGGCTTTTCTATATTCAAATGCTCTTCCCATCTTTTAATGAATGAATGAGTGAATTTTTAATGAATGAATGTCGAATGAATGAATGTTGATTTTAACATTCATTCATTGATTTTTGCAAATTTCAGAAATTTTGAGGGTTTTCGCAAATCAACGAAGCTATTATTCCTTACACTTACTTAATTCTAATACTTTTGGCTTGGTATCACTACGAAATGGGTGCAGAACAAATTTTTAATCTGCCTCGTACCGACGACTTTACAGGCTGACCGCAAACTCTGTACTGACGACTTTAGCCGTCAAGAGAATTTTATTTTAATTTTTAAATAAATAAAATTCAATTATTTATAAATATACTTTTACGCTCTTCGACGGCTAAAGTCGTCGGTACGGTATTCGCGGTCAGCCTGTAAAGTCGTCAGTACAGTGGCATTTCAAAATAAAATTAAAAATTTGTCCTGCATCCCTATGAAATTGCAGGTTTATTTTTTCGTATTTTCTTTAAACAAAACCTGCCGAGCGTGGTTGTAAGAACCTTTCATAAATCATTTACAAACAAAAGATTCATAGACGATGAGTTTAAAACAATTCAACCTACTTTTAATTTTAATTTTTATCACAACTTGTACTTATGCACAAAGAAATTTTGAATTTCGCTCGGTAGCGGAGTTGGGCTTTGTTGGAGTGTTAGGACACAAAATCCAATTTAGCAACAACGGTACTTATTTTGATTACAAAAAATATGGCGGGCAGGATGTCCTCTTTCCTGTTAGCAGACTTTCATTAGAATTAGATTTTAAAAATCGCAATACTTTATTCTTTCTCTATCAGCCGCTACGCCTCGAAACACAAACTTTACTGGCAGAAGAATTGGTGGTGGACAGCCTCACTTTTCCGGCAGGTACAGGCGTGGATTTATTATACAATTTCCCTTTCTACCGAATCAGTTATCTCCGTGAATTATTACCCAATAATGAGAAATATTCACTCGGAATAGGCGCGAGTGTACAGGTACGGAACGCGACTATCACTTTTGAATCTACCGATGGTGCATTGTTTCGTACCAATCGTGATTTGGGTGTCGTCCCGATAATAAAAACCCGCTTCAAAGCACAACTCACGGATTGGCTATATACAGAATTTGAAGCGGATGGTTTCTACGCTCCGATAAGCTATCTCAATGGTAGTGACAACGATGTGATAGGTGCTATTTTGGACGCGAGTTTGCGGACAGGCTTGAAGATAAATGACCCCATAAATGTCTTTTTCAATATTCGTTATTTGGGCGGCGGCGGTGTCGGCACAGGTGATGTGGAATTCGGTGAGCCGGGTGACGGATATTTGAAAAATTGGCTGAACCTCTTGACCGTTTCCGCAGGGGCGGTTTATAATTGGTAAAATTTCTCACCCCAATTGTAGTGACAAGGCATGCTTTGTCACTACAATTACACTTTTAATTATAGAAACGTTAAACCTTTCCCATTCCCAAACTGTCTAACTATCTTTACGCCATAAAAGAAAAATATATGACACGTTTGATACTCACTTTATCCGCCCTAATTCTAACATTTCAACTATACGCACAACGCCCCGGAGGACCTCCGGATAGACGTGGCGAAGGTGGACCACCGCAACTCGAAATTAAAGGGAAAGTTTTGGACACAAGTACCAACACGCCTTTAGAATTTGCGAATGTAGCCATCTTCAGCAAGCGCGATTCGAGCGTTTTGACAGGTGGATTGACGGGACCGGATGGTACGTTTTCCATCAAATCACGTCCGGGACGATTATATGCAGTCGTGGAGTTTCTGGGCTATGAAAGATTCGTAATTGACCCAGTGCCGATTGACCGCGAGAAGATGAAAGCCGGAGAACGCACCGTCAATCTTGGCGAGATTCGCTTGGGCGATAGCGGTATCGACCTTTCCGAAGTAGAGGTACGAGCAGAAAAGTCAGAGACTCAATTTTCGTTAGACAAACGCGTTTTTAATGTTGGTAAAGACCTCGCCAATCAAGGTGGTACTGCACAAGATATTTTAGATAACGTGCCATCCGTATCGGTGGATATAGAAGGGCAGGTTAGCTTGCGTGGCAATACAGGAGTACGCATACTCGTGGATGGCAAACCCTCCGGCATGGCAGCTTCCGACAACCTCAGACAAATCCCTTCCAATATGATTGACCAAATAGAAATCATCACCAACCCTTCTGCACGATACGAAGCTGAAGGTACGAGTGGTATTATTAATATCATTCTGAAAAAAGATAAACGAAGTGGCTTCAACGGCTCGTTTGATGTGACTGCCGGTTATCCGGCACGTGGTGGTGTAGGCGCAAATCTGAATTACCGTAAAGGAAAAATCAATTGGTTTTTGAATTACGGTTTGAATTATCGTCGCGGTCCGGGTTCGGGTTATTTGTATCAAGAAAGAATGCGCTCTGACGATAATAATTTAGAGTGGTTAGAAATTTCGGAACAAGTACGCGATATGTGTCGCGGTGGATTACGAAACAGCATACGTGGCGGGATTGATTATTATTTGACGGATAAAGACGTTTTTACGGGTTCATTGATGTATCGCACCTCAGGCGAGGACAATGAAACTTCACTCAATTATGACTTTTATCGTGATGAATTTCATCCTGCTGATTTGGATTATCTAATTGAAAGAATCGACGACGAACGCGAGGATGAAACAGGTTTGCAATACAGTCTCAACTATCGTAAAGAATTTTCTAATCGCAATCATTTCCTTCAAATTTCTGCTCAATACGAGGATGATATAGAAGAAGAAAATTCACTATATGATGAAGACACCTTAAATATAGAACGTGTAATAGTCGGTCAACTTGACCAACGTTCTGCCAATAAAGAAGGTGAAAAAAGATGGCAATTTCAAGCTGATTACAACCACGCTTTCAGCCGCGACCACAAATTTGAGGTCGGCTGGCGCAGCTCGCTACGCGATATTAGTAATAATTACAAAGTCGAAGAAAAAGATGCAGACGGCAATTGGACAGAAAATCTACCGAGTTTGAGTGGATTCCGGTTTAGCAATCAATTTGATTATGATGAAGACATCCACGCCGTTTATGCACAATATGGTAATAAATTTGGTGCGTTCAGCTTCTTGGCGGGTCTTCGTATAGAACATTCCATCGTTGTCACCGAACTCATCGAAACCAACGAAGTCAATGACCGTAGTTATACCAATCCTTTCCCGACTCTCTTTTTGAGTTATGAAATCAGCGAGGGCAATTCCATTCAGACGAGCTATAGTCGCCGTGTTAGTCGCCCAAGATTTTGGTTCTTGAATCCGTTTTTTACCTTTAGTGACAATCAAAATTTTTTTAGTGGCAATCCTAATCTCGACCCCGAATTTACGGATGCTTACGAGATGAATTATTTGAAAATATGGGAAAAAGCAACGCTTTCCTCCGGCATATTTTATCGTCATTCTACGGGAGTCATTCAACGCATCACCAATTTTGATACCACACCTATCAGAACACAACCCGAAAACCTCACTACTCGTGATGATGTGGGGCTTGAGTTTACTATATCTTACAAAGGTTTGGATTGGTTGAGCCTCAATACCGACCTTAATTTTTTCCGCTCCGTTATCGCAGGTGAAGCATTGGGCAGACCCGACCAAGAGACTTTCACTTGGACATCACGCGGTACAGCAAAATTCAGCTTTTGGGACTCTGATTTACAATTGCGTTTCAATTATCGCGCACCGCGACAAGGCATTCAAAGTGATTACAAATCCATTGCAAGTCTTGATTTAGGTTGGAGCAAAGACTTTTTAAAATCAAAAAAATTAACGATTACTGTCAGTGTTCGCGACTTATTCAACTCGCGCAAACGTCGTTATTTGACAGAAGAACCCGGCATTTATCGTAATGGTGAATTTCAATGGCGTGCGCGGTCCGCAAGTATTACAGCGAGTTACCGCATCAATCAGAAAAAGAAACGTGGTCGTCCGGGTGGCGGCTATGAAGGCGGTGGAGAAGGATTTTAACGATTGACGGAAACCAATTACACTAAAAAAAGGCGTAGAGAAAATTCATGAATTTTCTCTACGCCTTTTGTCAAGCTGTGCGATTGAAAGTAAACACCCTTTCCTCCCCAAAAAGAAAGCGTCTTTCTGAATTTATTTCTCCAGTTCAGCAAGACAGTTGTTTTTTGGGCTACCCGTCTAAGGCTTAATACTTTGATAATCAGTGAGTTATAAAGGTTTTGAAATTCAAGCGACTGTAACAACTGCGGACTGCCGACTGCGAACTGATAGCCCTTTTTGGATTTTTATTTTAACTGCACAGCTCGGTTTTTGTCATTTCCGCCACGCGAAAATTAAAATATTAATCATTAAGCGTTCACCATTAATCGTTAAAATTGAACTTTTTGTTAAATTTGCAATTTACACAGGGAGAATATCACAATTTCACAAATTTATGTCAAATCCACTCGCTAACTTTCAACACTCCGATTCCGTAGAACCACACGTATTGCGCACCCGCGAAATCATCAAAAAACATCCTCAGATCGCCCAACTGATGGGCAGAAATCCGAACACCTTTTGGTTTATTTTATTGGTGGTCGGTTTACAAATTGGTATCGCTTACTTCTCTGCGAGTCAGGCTTGGTGGGTCGTGCTTTTGTTAGCCTACGGCATCGGCGCATTTGCCAATCACGCGCTATTTGTCCTCATACACGAGTGTACGCACAACCTCGTTTTCAAAAAAAGAACCGCCAATAAATGGGCGGGAATTCTCTGCGATTTACCCAATGCTTTTCCGAGTTCGATTTCCTTCCGTCGCTATCACCTCAAACACCATGCTTTTCAAGGACACTACGACCTTGACGCAGATATTGCAAGCGGTTGGGAAGCCAAACTCATCGGCAATTCTGCCTTCGGTAAAGCCTTCTGGCTTTTATTTTTTCCGATATTTCAATTGATGCGTCCCGCACGCCTGAAAGAAATTCAATTATTCAGCCAATGGACTTGGATAAATATCGCCGTTGTCATCACATTTGATATTTTGGTTATCTATTTTTGGGGCTGGTCTTCATTGATTTACCTGATGTTATCTTTTACCTTTTCTGTGGGTTTGCATCCGCTTGGCGCGCGTTGGATTCAAGAGCATTATCTCATTGACAAACAACAAGAAACGTATAGTTATTATGGTCCGCTCAACACATTGGCTTTCAATGTTGGTTATCACAATGAGCATCATGATTTTTCCTCTATCCCCTGGAATAATCTGCCAAAAATACGCGAAATTGCCCCCGAATATTATGACAATCTCATTCACCATACATCATGGACAAAATTGCTTTTTCACTTCCTTTTCGATAGAGATTTATCCTTATACTCACGTACACTGCGAAACAATAGAGGCGGTATGCACGTTACTACGGAAGCAGGAAAAACTATGACATAACGCGAGTTTCCAACTCGCCTAAATTTAAACATGCTCTTAAAAAAGTAAACGTATAACGATTTTGTAAATCGTCACGTAGGTCAGCGACATTCTAACGTGAATTACGATTTACAAAATTGTTTTATACTCGAAACACTTTATATGTTTATAAAAATTTTATATAAAAATAAAAAAACGTATCCATCTCGTTTATTGGAAAATATCAATCGTTCGCTTGCGTTTTCATTGTTCCTTATTCTATCCATTTTATACCTCCCGAATAATGCTTTTGCTCAAACACCGCCTTCCAATTTAAATGGTTCGGAATTAAGAACTTGGCTCAAGCAAAATTGGTATAATGGCAAGCACAACGAACTCGGTTATAATGAAGCTCGTAAGAAAATGTACGGCTTTATTGACAACCACAATGGTACGATTACTTGTGTCTATTCCGGTTTTGAACGCTCGAATAGCTATGGTAATCAAACCACTTTCCCCAAACCGATTAATACCGAACATACTGTTCCTCAGAGTTTTTTCGGTTCGTCAGAACCGATGAAGTCTGACATTCATGCCATTTTTCCGACTTATATTCCTTGGAATAGCGAACGTGGCAATTCGCCGTTTTTGGATATTCCCGATAATGCGACAGAGGTGTGGATGCGCGATAATGACGCACAAGGCAGCATCCCAAGCGCCAATATTGATGAATACAGCGAGTCGATTACCAATGGTTCTTTTGAACCAAGAGAAGACCATAAAGGTAACACTGCGAGAGCGATTTTTTACTTCTACACCATGTATCCGCAAGTCGGACCGATTACAGAAGTGGCGAGTATTGGTACGCTATGTTCATGGCACGCTGCCGACCCGCCTAACTCGCGTGAGATAGCCCGCAACGATGGCGCAGAACAATATCAAGGCAATCGAAATCCGTATATTGACATGCCTGAGTTGGCGGAAAAAGCGTGGGGGTGTGTCGGCATCACACCCGTAACAGAAGTTGAAGGTAATTCCGATAATCTAACTATCACTCCCAATCCTTTTAACGGGCGTTTTTCACTGACTTTTTCGACTGATTCTAATGAAAAAATAACAGTCAGGCTCTACGATATGAAAGGTCAGCGAATTTGGAAAAAATCGAAAACGATGGACTCAGACGGTTTATTCAGATTGGAATTTGATGAATCAATACCTGCCGGAACATTTATTTTAACACTCATTCAAGGCACAAATATTTATCATAAAAAATTGATTAAAAATTAAAAATATTTTTATTATATAAATTCGAGATAGCCAACTCGTAACTCGTCAACTCGCTACTCATACAATGACCGACCACAACGAAAATCAGCAAGCAAAAGACCCGCAAGATGACTACATCGGCAATATGTGGGGCTGGAAATTTTCGTGGATTAGTCTCGGACTAATCTTACTCACAATGTGCGTAGTCATTTACAGAGGAGAAGATGCTTTTGAGGATGCCAAAAAAGAAAATTTATTAGAAATACAAAATCCTCACATCAAAAAAGACTCCTTATAAGTAGTTGGACAAAAATAAACTAACAACATTTTGAACCACTAAGCGCACTAAAGACACTAAAATCGAACTAACCCCGTTCTTCAACGGGGCAGGCTGCAAAGAAAACAAAGGATATAAAGTATTTATAATTAGTACTTTATAAAATTTATTAGTGTTCTCTGCATTAATTCGACCTTCGTGTCTTTAGTGCGCTTAGTGGTTAGATATTTTTGTCGCATTACTGATTATCCAATTATGAACTCAACTATCGACTTTGTAAAATATCAAGGAACGGGCAATGATTTTATCATCATTGATGACCGGAATGAGCAAATTCAGCGCAATCAAACTGACTTAATTCAAAAATGCTGCGACCGCAAATTTGGCATTGGTGCAGATGGTTTGATACTGCTGAGAAATCATCCCGACCATGATTTTGAAATGGTTTATTTCAATGCCGATGGGCGCGAAAGTAGCATGTGTGGAAATGGCGGACGCTGTATCGTTGCCTTTGCAAAACGCTTGGGTATTATCCGTGAAAAAGCAACTTTCATGGCGATAGACGGATTGCACGAAGCGCGAATCACAGGCGAAAATGTCGAACTGAAAATGACGGATGTAAGAGAAATAGAGCAAGGCGAAAATTTTTATTGCATCCATACCGGCTCACCGCATTACATCAAATTCGTAAATAATATCAAAGAAATTGACATCTATTCCGAAGGGAAAAATATACGCAATAGCCCGCGATTTAAGGCAGAGGGAATCAACGTCAATTTTGTTGAAGTCACCAAAAACGGTATCGAAGTAGCCACTTACGAACGCGGTGTAGAGGACGAAACACTCTCCTGCGGTACGGGGGTTACGGCGGCGGCATTGGCGCATTATCTCCAAAATGGTTATAGCGTTGGTTTCTTGATTCCGATAAAGACAAAAGGCGGCAATCTCGAAGTACGCTTTCAGCCAAAAGACGAAGGTTTCACAGATGTTTGGCTCTGCGGACCGGCGGTGGCTGTCTTTGAAGGAAAGATAGATACGACTCACTTTTAGAATAAGTATCAACAAACTGCATTATTATATATTCTTCAAAATAAACGCTCATATTTTTGATAAATATGTTTTCTTTACTATCTTTGTGTAAAGAGTTCACGTAATTCTAAAAAAATTGTTCCCATCATTACCACTTGATTTCGAGTGGTAAGTTCTTATTAGTCTAAGTAACTATTTGTTTATCACTCTATTAGGATGATATTAACCTATTTTAGGTAAATATAGCCTTTTCTATGTCCATAGTTAATTTTTTGCTGTATGGCAGTCGATTAATTGGCATTGGAAGGAGAAATTATTTTTTTAACTATTTAATTTTTTATTTATGCTTAGACTACTTAGTAATATATTGGGACTACAGAGAAGAGATTTAGTTATTGTAAAGGTTGCTCTTTTACTCTTTTTTGTCTATTTACCGTTATTAACTGTATCATTTGGTTTTTTTTCAATAGCAAAATTACCTATCATAATCGTTTTAGGAGTGACTATCCTCTTATACAATCTTGAACTTTCAAAAAATCGAGAAAGCTATGACAGCTTTGAGGATGATAATTTGTTTTTTAGACGTGGTGAAGTTGTGAGTAATTTAGTTTTGCCTATAAGATATTCAAGAAATTTAACCAATGAAGAAACAGAGGAATTGATGAGTGAGATGATAGAGGAAATTAAGACGGCAATTCGAGAAGAGATTGATCATCGAATTGTAACGGGAAAGCATACCACTGAAATTGTGACTATAAAGGATAAACGTAAACCCACTGATGTTAGAGATTTTCTGCGCTTCTCATACATTGGTTCACGCGGTGGTGAGTTGACAAATTTCATTAATTTTCAATATATTGGAAATTACACTGTAATTAATTTTACCACTTATGTGAAAGGTATCCCACATTGGTATGATAAATTAGATTTTTTATTAATGAGTCCTGTCAGATTTTGGTTTTGGATAGTTCCATGGCTCAGAAAAAGCTTTAGTATTACAAGTAGCATAAGTAAATATCTTGATAATTCTTTTGAAGAGCTTGACATTCGTGATTATTACCATGCCTCAAGATACTCTATTCTTGATTCGGTAAGAGATTTTCTTGACCAGAGAGATCTTCTTGATGAAGTATTAAAAACAATGATATTTATGCAGTTGATTAATAATAACTATGGTAATCAAGCCAATGTCAATGTCAATGGTTCTGGAAATAATTTAGGAAATATTGCTCAAACTGCAATGAAAAGTATGGCGTAGATTATGAAACAAAGTACCAACAACGATGTCAACATTAATATCTCCGGTAGCAACAATAAGGTCGGTAATATCAGCCAATCTATTGATGCAGTTCCTTTGAATTCAGAGGAATCCACACCTTTACCAAAACAGATAAAGGATAGAATACATCATTTAATTGCCAATAATTTTTTAGAAGAAGCAATTGAAGTATTAGATGCAAGCACGACCAATTCGCATACAAAAAATATGTGTTTGGCGGTTAAAAGACAACTCGCTGCGGTCAAACAAGAACTGATAGCAGGGACTATTACAGTGGAACAATCCAATCAACAAAAGCAGATTATTACTGATAAAATATTGAAATTGAAAGATATGGAACTCTAGCAATTACAAAGATGAAACATGACCTGATTTATGGTCATGTTTTGTCTCTTTGCATACAATTTTCCTTTTTTAAAAAATATTTCTCGTGTTAATGTAGTAGTTTTGCGGACGATTCAGAAATCGTAATTACGTCTATGAAAATTACTAAACTCACATACGATAAAATACCTCAATTCTCAACCCGAGACAAGGCTTACGTGCAGGAAGTGGCGGCTTTACGTCCTTTTTACAAATATCCCGTTTCGATAGAAAATTTTGAAAAAGTCATTCAAGCAAAAAAGGATTTTCCGCATCGAGATACGCTTGTTGATATTCTTAATGAACAGTATAAAAACACAGCAACCACACAAAAAGTACGCGATAATATCGTATCCTTAAAATCCGAAAACACCTACACAGTTATCACCGGACATCAACCCGCTCTCGCTACCGGACCATTGTATTTTATTTGCAAAATTATCAGTACAATTAATCTCGCCGAACAACTCACCGAGCATTATCCTGACTATAATTTCGTACCTGTATTTTGGATGGGCAGCGAAGACCATGACTTTGAAGAAATCAATCATTTCAATTTATTTGGACAAACATTTACATGGGAAAATGACGCGCAAGGCGCAGTTGGAAAAATGTCCACGAAAAACATTCTCCCTGTGCTTGACCGTTTAAAAGAAACCCTCGGCGATTCGGAAAATGCACAAAAAATATACGACCTTATGCACCGCGCTTACGCGCAAAATGATTCCCTTGACGAAGCAACTTTCTACCTTGCAAATGAATTGTTTAGAGAATATGGATTGCTTGTTTTTATCACAAGTAGTCGCGAGGCAAAACAACTATTTACTGATTTTATTTTAAAAGAAATCATAGAACAACCTTCATATAATATTGTCAATCAAACGATTAGTAAGTTAGAAGAAGTCGGTTTTAAAGGACAGGCAAGTCCCCGTGAAATCAATTTTTTCTACATGCGTGAAGGTCTGCGTGAGCGTATCGTACGCGAAGACGATGTGTATAAAGTCTTAAATACCGACTATACATTTTCCGAAAAAGAAATTACACAAGAAGTGCGCGATTACCCGGAGCGTTTTAGTCCGAATGTCATCATGCGCCCGATGTATCAGGAAGTTTTATTTCCGAATCTGGCATATATCGGCGGCGGTGGAGAGTTGGCATATTGGTTGGAACGTAAGGCGCAATTTGAGCATTTTGGTGTGCCATTTCCGATGCTGATACGTCGTTCATCCGTGATGTGGATAGATGCCGGGCAATCAAAAAAAATCAATCAATTGGGATTGAGTGTAGAGGATATTTTCGTAGAAGAAGATAGCTTAATTACTCATTTTGTTCAACAAAATACTACACAGGAATTAGATTTGAGCGAAGCGAAAACACAATTAAAAACATTATACAACAACATTTTGGCGCAAGCCAAAAACATTGATAATTCATTAGATAAAAGTGTACTGGGCGAACAAACGAAAGCCCTCAAAAGCCTTGACCAATTAGAACAAAAACTCCTTCGCGCCGAAAAACGCCAACACGAAACCGCTACCAATCGAATCAAAGGTATCAAATCAAAGCTGTTCCCAAATCGCGGTTTGCAGGAACGCAAAGATAATTTTATGGCTTTTTATTTGAAATATGGCGATGATTTTATCGGCACTTTAAAGCAGGAAATAGATGTTTTGGATAAGCAGATGTTGGTCATTATAGAATGAGAATTAAATAAATATCAAAAATTTTAAATTAATGAAAATCAGAATTTTAGGAATTGTAGTACTGCTGAGTTTACTTACATTAAGTTGTAAAGATGACGACGCGAACGAACCAGTATGGGGAAAGTTAGACGACCATATTTTTGTGGTTAATGAAGGGCAATTTAATGCATCGAATAGCTCCATAACTGCCGTGAACCGACAAGAAGGCGTAATCTGGAATAATATATTTGAAATGGTCAACGGATTCAGGCTGGGCGATGTCTGTCAGTCCATGACCATGCACAATGACCGAGCATATATCTTGGTCAATAACTCAAGTAAAATCGAAGTAGCGGATGCGACTACGCTGGAGAGTGTCGGTACGATTGAGGGCTTGTCTTCACCACGTTATTTTTTGCCGATTAGTAACGACAAGGCTTATGTGACTAATTCTGTTTTTGATTCTACGATGACGACGCTTGACGTAATTGATTTGAATACCCTTCAAATCACTAAGTCAATTCCTACAAGATGGGGAGAGCAAATGGTCATGGCAGACGGAAAGATTTTTGTTGGCATTATGAACAGTTTTGATATGTTGGTCATTGACCCTGAGACAGATACTATCATAAAAACTATTCCGGTTGCTTATGCGCCCAATAGCCTCCAAGTTGATAAAAACGGTCAAGTCTGGGCTTTGAGTGATGGTGGTTGGAATCTACACGCGCCTGCGTTGCAACGCATTAATCCGACTACTCTGGAAGTAGAACAAACTTTTACTTTTGACACCAGCAATTACCCCGAAGAACTCGCTATCAACAGCACAAAAGATAAGCTGTATTATTTAGAGTCGGGTCAGGTTTGGTCACTCGGAATTGAGGATGCAGCTTTGCCTGCTGAGGCACTAGTTAGCGAGAGTGATTCTTATTTTTATGGGCTGGGTGTTGACCCTGTGACGGACTATATTTACGTAACAGACGGTGGTGATTTTGTAGAAAAGGGCGATGTCTTGTATTATACTAATGACGGTACAGCCATTAGTAATTTTGAAGTGGGCGTAGCTCCCGGTGGGTTTTATTTTAGTGAATAATATAAGGCAGTACAGTATCGGACCGCCTCTCATTTACGAGATTAAGGGATGAAAAGATAATAAACACTACATCTTGACTTGTTATTTTTCCTTCTAAAAAACACAAAAAATAATTCCGTAGTGATGCTATGCAATGATTTTTTAATTTCTTTCACAAAGGTTATAATTGCTGGACTTTGGACAAAAGTATCAAGTATCAGGACTTAAAATTATAACTATTTGACTATCAGGTATTTGAATTAAAAAATATATTTTTAAATAAGTTTTAATTTAAATATAATTATGATTAAAAATCAGGCAATTAAATTTCATCTCGTCCTGATACTTGATACCTAATACATTTCGTCCAAAGTTTAAATAATTGATTTTTTTAAATTATTTAGAATAAAAAAATACATATTTAACTCTAATTTTTAATACTTCATTAGACTTCTATACTTTGGACATTAGGTAACTGGGAAATTAGGTAATTAGGTAATTAGGCTAACGAAAGCATAATTCGCTATTTATCAGCATAATAAAAATTGTAATAAAGTTAATTTAAAATAAAATACAAATCAACGTAAATTATTGACAATGAGCAATTTATCTAATCACCCAGTTCCCTAATTACCCAATGTCCAAAGTCCAGTCCATTAAAGATGAAAAGATAATAAACGCTACATTTTCACGCCATTATTTTTTCTTTACACGAGCCAAATTTGACGCGAATAACAGGTTATTTAAGGAGAATTTGGTGAAGTATAAAGGAGAAAGAAGGCTACCCGTCTAACGTTGAACACCTTGACAATCAGTTAGTTATAAAGGCGTTGAAATTCAAGCGATTGTAATAACTACGGACTGCCGACTGTCCAACTGCGAACTGATAGCCAAATATCGTGTAGGAGAATTAAACACATATTTAAACGACTTTCTATTTTTCCTGAAAAATGTCTATGGGAGAAGCCCATGTGTTACTCAAATTTTATACCTTTGTATTTTAACCCAACTTACATCTCATTTTATTTAATATAAAAAAATAATCAAGAATGAAGAACATGCTCTTTTTAATAGGAATTTTTATATTCCTACTTTCCACCACCCAATTATCAGCCCAGAAATATTCAGAAGAAAGCGTAGAAGAACTGACCGCGCCGGTATTCATTACGCTTGGCTTAGGTATCAATCATACAGGAATTTTGAGCCTCGGACTCCAAGCACCTGTGGCTGAAAAAATTGCGATATTCGCAGATGCCGGATTCGGCGGCTGGGGCTTCAAATTTGGTGTGGGTGCGGGCTATTTTCCAAAATCTGCTCTCAAAGGACCAGGGCTCAATTTGGCTTACTATACAGCCGGAGGCACCGGCAACAACCGCAGTGTAGATATTGATACCGGAAATAGTTCGACGCCCGTCGTATTCAACCGAACAGGTACCCTGAATTTTACCTACTCACAAAATTGGCGGTTCGGCAAAAGGGGCAGATTTTCGCTCATTGCAGGCTATGCCATACCAATAGGTGATAAGCATTCATCTTACGATACCCTTGGTGCTGAATTAGATGATGAGGGTAAATTGACTATGGGCATTCTTCATCCTGATGGACTGATATTAGGTCTCAAATTTTTGATAGGTGTAGGGAGACAGTGAACAGTGAACGATGAACGATGAAATTTAAAAATAGTAAAATATTTATTCTTAAGATAAGGGAAGAGGAAGAAAATAATCTACCCCAAATGAAGCCGTTATTTTTTTTATATGTTTGGCTAAATTTGACGCGCATAGCCGAGTTACGCAAGGAAAATTTAGTGAAACATATAAGAAAAAGAACAATTCAGACGGGTAGATTATTTTTTTCGTCTTCCCTAATAATGAATTTAAATCTTTCATTCATCATTCATCGTTATTTTCTTCTTTATTTCCTGTAATGAAGCCCAAAAATCCTCCCCACCAATTTCCGGCGAATACGGCAAGCATGTCATTCTCGCATACAATGAATCGACCCAAGAAATCTCTGGCATTTATCAATCACAAATTAATACGAACGAAGTCGCTTCCGATAGCTGCTATTTTTATTTTGTCGGGAAATTCGTGGGAGAAAAAACCAATATAATCAGTTGGCGCATCGGGCATCGTATGGAGGAAATTTTTGGAGTAATGACCATGCGCGACTCACTTTTCTTTGATTTGTCATTTGAAAAAAATCATATTCATTGTGATAAAAATCAGCATTCAAACATGGCTTTTACCCTAAATAAAAAAACAGATTGGCGGTATATCCGCACCATAAAGAAAGATGGTGTCGCAGTATATGGTCAGTAAAATGACAGAATTGAATTGGATACGATTCTAAGAAAAGGCACCATCATAAAAGTAACAGACAAAAAAATCGACTGGGTAAAGACATCCGCGAATTGGTGGATACGCGAACAGGACGTGATACGTTTTCCGGGTTAATCAGATTGGTTTTTATGATTGGCGTGTCGTCAGTTGAATATCTTTGCTGGTGGCTAAAATTTTCCAAATTAAGTATCAGGAACAGGGTTTCAATAAATGCAGATTTTGACTTTTTCTTTTTCCCTTTATTATTTTAAAATATTTTTATTTTCAACTATATAAAATACTGTCATTTAATAAAATATAAAACGCTGTCGGCTGACATTTTGTAAATGTCCGATGACTTGTACTGCCACCAAAACTATTATTCAAGAACAAATTTCAGCACTTTTTAATAAGTGAAAGAAATTAAATAAATAATTATTAAATATTAAACTTTATTCCTGTAGAATGTGAAGTTGAACCATTAAACCTAATTCCCCAATTTGTCCAAAGTGTTTTACATAGCCTAAAGCAGTCATTGTGGTATTTGCTATCAGTCTATAAAGATAATGCGTTTATACGTTTAAACAAAACGCACTGACTCACAAGCATTTAGCCAACTTGCATTTACATTTACAGATAAAAATACATGTTAAATTCGGAATATTAGTACAAATAAAAAATTAAATGTTATAAAATTGTTAAGTAAAATGTATAATTTCGTGTAATTATAAAACTAAAAAAAATACGATGCCCGGTTTGGGGCAACTTTTTTAAATTGAATCAATAAATTACTAAAAACGTATGAAAGCTAAGAATTTTATAATACTGAAACGCTTGCTATTGCTTTTTGCCCTTGTCGGACTGAGCAGCGTAGCTTTCGGACAGCGTACAATTTCCGGTACAGTGACCGATGAAAACGGCGATCCCTTACCCTTTGCCAATGTATATGTGGAAGGTACAACTATTGGTACGACTACGGACATTGATGGTGACTACACACTCAAAGTGCCTGAAGGCAGTACGGCACTCGTGGTATCATACACGGGTTTTGGCGACCAAACTTTGCAGCTCGGAGATTCCAACAGCTTGAGCTTTACGATGAGTGAAGGTTCGGTACTGGACGAGGTCGTTGTGATTGGCTATGGTTCGGTCAAAAAAAGCGATTTGACCGGAGCAGTCTCTAATCTCGGAGAAGATGATTTCAACCGTGGAGCGATTACTTCACCTGCACAGCTTTTAGATAGTCGCGCAAGTGGTGTACAGATAGTCGCAGGCAATGGTGCGCCGGGTGCTGCCACCAAAATTAACATTCGTGGTACATCTTCTATTCGTGCCGGAAACGACCCGCTTGTCGTGATTGACGGTATTCAGCTGGACAATAGAAATGCACAACCGGGAGGAGATATTTCTTCGCTTGGGCGTCAGCAAGGGTCTGACCCTTTTGCGTTTATCGACCCAAATGAAATTGCTTCTATTGAGGTACTCAAAGATGCTTCCGCAACGGCAATTTACGGCTCGCGTGGTGCAAATGGCGTTATTTTGATTACGACAAAAAAAGGACGCAAAGGAGAGCCCACACTCGAATATAATGTGTCACAAGGCTTTGCAAGCATCCTCAAACGTCCTAATTATTTGAATGCAGATGGTTATCGTTCTGCACTTCAGACAGAAGGTTTGGGCAATGACAATGACCTCGGCGACAATGTAGATGCACTTGATGAAATTCTACAAATAGGCTACACCAACTCACATTCTGTGAGCCTCGGCGGTGGTGGTAGCAACTATACTTACCGTGCTTTCGGTAGTTTATTTGACCAATCGGGTATAGTCATCAATTCAGGTTTGAAAAAATATGTAGGCGGTCTAAAATCTTCGTTCAGCTTCCTCGACAACGAGCGTTTGACCATTGATTTCGGTGTTACAGCATCCAATCTTCAGAAAGAAACTGCGCCGGTTTCTGACAATGCAGGTTATGAAGGTTCTTTGATAGGTGCGGCTTTGCAATGGAACCCGACCAGTCCTTTGACCAAAGATGACGGCACTTACAATCAAGATATTGTCGAAAATAGAAACCCGCTTGCTATGGCGGATTATATCCGTGACAACTCTGCTACCACGCGTATCATCAGCAACGTGGGCGCAACTCTGCGCCTTGTCGATGGCTTGAATTATAAACTCAATGTAGGACTTGACAGAGCAGGTGGCGAACGTCGGGCTTCGGCAAACCCCACTCTAAATTTTAATGATATTTTTGGACGTGGACAAGCGATTGTCGGAAACAACACGCTTTCCAGCACACAGCTTTCGCATACCTTGAATTTCCAAAAAGATATTAACGAAAATTTCTCCTTGAACCTCCTCGGTGGTTACGAATACTTGGTCTATCGCAATCGCGGAACCAATATTTTTGTTACTGATTTGGCTACTGACGTAGATTTGGATTATACAGACATCCTCCAATCTGCACTAAATATGAATCAACGCGTAGAATCTTTCCGTGAACCGGATATTGAATTGCAGTCTTACTTTGGTCGTGGTATTTTCAATATCATGGACAAATACCTCCTGACAGCAACCATTCGCGCCGATGGTTCGAGTAAATTTGGAGAAAACAATAAATATGGTATTTTCCCAAGTTTTGCCGCAGCATGGAACATGTCCAACGAAGGATTTATACCCGATGCCGTGGACAATATGAAACTGAGAGTGGGCTGGGGCGTCACCGGAAACCAAGAGTTTCCCGCAGGTGCTGCACAAGAATACTACGAATATGAGAATGGTGCATTGACACAACGCAACAATCCAAACCCTAACCTTTCATGGGAATCCAGCAGCCAACTCAATGTGGGGCTTGATTTCGCATTTATGAATTACAAAGTCAGTGGTAGCTTGGATTATTTCAACAAACAAACCAACGATTTAATTCTATTCGTACCATTGGCGCAGCCCAACCCAAGTGCTGACGGACGCATCTACCGAAATATCGAAGGAACGATATATAACAGTGGTGTCGAATTGAGCTTAAATACGCGACTTGTCGAAAAAGAAGGTTTCTCTTGGGGACTTGGTGGTAACTTTACTTACCTCGTCAATAAAGTCGATGGACTCGGAACTTCTATCAATACAGGCGAAATCAACGGACAAGGTTTGACGGGTGCTTTCGCACAAAAAATCCAAAACGGTGAATCACTCTTTGCCTACTTTTTACCTACTTATAATGGTTTGAATGGGGAAGGACTTTCCGTATATGATGATGGCAATGGTGGTGAGACACTCATCGCTACGGTCAATTCTGTCAAGAGTTTTGTAGGCGATCCCCTACCCGATGTACTCTTGGGTGTCAATACCGATTTTTCTTTCGGCGACTTCGACCTTACCCTCAATTTCAACGGCATGTTTGGCTACCAAGTGTACAACAATACCGCCAATGCAGTGTTTGTAAAAGGAAACTTAGCCAATGGTCGGAACATACTCGCCGACCAAGTAGACAACGGAGAATCTACCAACAACTCCTATCCGGCATCTACACGCTACCTCGAAAATGGTGACCACTTCCGTCTATCTAATGCTACGTTGGGCTACACGCTCGGTGATTTGCCGGGCTTGCTCAAAGGCGCACGTTTGACATTGACGGGGCAAAACCTCTTATTATTGACCGGATATAGCGGCTTCGACCCTGTGGTCAATACCAATAAATCTATTGGAGGTATCCCTTCATTCGGTATCGAATATACACCATACCCAACTCCAAGAACATTTTTAATTGGACTTAATATTAAACTTTAATTTTGAATGTTGAATTTTGAACAAATGAATTTTATGCTCAATTTTTAATAATACTAAGTTAGTATATTCAAAATTCATTCATTCAAAATTCAACATTAAATATAGATATAATGAAAAAAATAAATATAATATTCATTTTCTCGCTCTTCTTCATTATACAAGGTTGCACCAATTTGGAGGAAAAAATCCTTGATGGTGTCGTACCCGAAGAAGGTGGGGGCAATGTAGATGTAGATGGCTTACTTAGTGACCTTTTCCGTACCTTGCAAGTCTTTCAAACACAAGAAAACGTCTGGTGTCTACAAGAACACATGAGCGATGAGGTCGTAGGACCTACACGCGGTACAGACTGGGACGACAACGGTATTTGGCGTGTACTCCACGACCATACACTTGATGCAGAACACGAATTCAATCGTACTTCATTCAACGCATTGAGTAGAGCTAATTATTTGGCAACCAATATTTTACAATATAGTCCTTCACCAGAGCAAGAAGCACAAGCGCGTTTCATCCGTGCATTTTATGTACATCATATCAATGACCTTTGGGGACAGACGCCCATGCGTCAGCCCGGCGAAGATGTTGCTTCTACCGACCCCACTGTGATGGGTAGCAGCGAGGCATCTGCCTTTGTCATCTCCGAAGTAGAGGGCATTATGTCCACGCTTCCTGATAGCGGTCCGGCATACACCGTCACCAAAAATGCAGCACGCGCACTCTTGGCAAAAGCCTACCTTAACAAGCCCGTCTATGAGTCAAGCGACCGTATCAACTTCGACTTCAGCGCAGCCGATATGAATAAAGTCATCGAAATGTGCGATGCTATCGAAGCAAGCGGACAGTACAGCTTGTCGGCAGATTATTACGACAATTTCCGCCCAAATAATGATGCAGTTTCTACCGAGTTGATTTGGACTTCGCAAAACATTGCTGGTAGCGATGCCGGAAATGTGCGCTCACGTTGGTTCTGTACTTTGCATTACAATCAAAATCCAAGCGGTTGGAACGGCTTCTGTACAATTGCTGATTTCTACGACAAATTTAATGACATGGGTGATGTACGCCGCTCCGCCAACCCTCCTGATTTGGAAGCTGCATCAGGCTTGAAAGCCGGCTTTCTTGAAGGTCAGCAATACAATGCAAGCGGCGACGCACTTGAAGATAGAAAAGGTAATCCACTCGCATACACCAAAGATGTGTCTTACTTTGAAACAGGTGACAATCTGGAAACTACAGGTATTCGCGTTATCAAATATATTCCCGATTACGTCAGTGGTGACTTGGTGGACAACGACTATGTCTTCTATCGTTTTGCAGACATTCGCCTGATGAAAGCCGAAGCTATCGCACGCGGTGGTTCGGGTAGTGAATCACCTGCCGACATCATCGACGAAATACGTACCACACGCGGTGCAGCCGCCAACGGTGACGGTAGCCTTGATGCTATCCTTGATGAGCGTGGCTTTGAATTGTACTGGGAAGGTCACAGAAGACAAGACCTGATTCGCTTCGGCAAATTCCTTGAGCCCTGGACAGATAAACCACAAAGTCCTCCGGGTGCAGTGCTTTGTCCTATCCCTTCAATTGAGCTTTCTGCCAGTCCGAATTTGCAGCAAAACCCGGGGTATAATTAATTGATAAGGGATGAAAAGATAATAAACGTTACATTTTCACGCCGTTATTTTTTCTTTACACGAGCCAAATTTGACGCGAATAACGGGTTATTTAAGGAGAATTTGGTGAAGTAGAAAGGAAAAAGAACAAGTCAAGATGTAGTGTTTATTGTTTTTTCATCCCTAATTAAGAAATTAATTTTTCTTTTAGAAAATAAAAAGGGAGTCTGCGGACTCCCTTTTTTTTGTTATTGTACTGACGGTTTTAACCGTCAAGTGGACTTTTACGAGACGGTTAAAACCGTCAGTAC
>Ga0209187_1000958_pt1 | contig 39227 bp, 37 predicted proteins | sample BantaG_FD_187430 | JGI IMG/M metagenome (GOLD analysis project Ga0209187, IMG submission 187430) | Marine algal microbial communities from Bantry Bay, Ireland - BantryBay_4 metaG (SPAdes) (version 2) | ecosystem: Host-associated > Algae > Red algae > Unclassified | place: Bantry Bay, Ireland...
ATTCAACCCATAGGAGCAACTTTCTCCAAATAAAATGCTAGCCTGCGGGCATGGGACAAATAAAAGACAAGGCAGCGCGCTCACTGGCCAAGGCAAATGCCCTTGGCGAGGAGTGTCAACGGATTTTTACTGAGCTGAACGAGGCAAGAATACTGAGCGATGCGGCGGCTCTGGATGCCAGCCGTGGTAGTAATCAGGCCTTGCCGCTGTACGGGAAAACGGTGTCACTGAAAGATCTGTTCGATGAGGCGGGAAAACGCACCACAGCAGGCTCTCTGGTGCTGCAGGATGTTGAGCCTGCCCGCCGGGACGCCGACGTTGTTGCGCGGTTAAAGGCTGCCGGAGCGCTGATTTTCGGGCGCACCAACATGAGTGAATTCGCCTACTCAGGTGTGGGCATGAATCCGCACCATGGCACGCCGGGCTGTATCTACGACCCATCGAAGGTGCCAGGTGGCAGCTCTTCGGGCGCAGCGCTCAGCGTGGCACACCAGCTGTGTGATATTGCCATGGGCACTGACACTGGTGGCTCGGTGCGAGTACCAGCAGCCGTAAACGGGCTGTACGGGTTCAAGCCTTCGCAGAAGAGCGTGTCACTTGAGGGGGTTCATCCGCTCTCACCCACCTACGACAGCGTTGGCCCATTGACGTCCAGTCTGGAACTGCTTATCACCTGCATGCAGGTTATTCGGCAGGAGCCTATAACTATCTTAGCGCCAGAACCAGCAGCACCAGAAAGAGCGCTGAAACTTGCCATTCCCGAAGATACCTTCACAGACCATCTTGATGAAAGCGTGGCACTGGCCTTCCACGAATCCGTGCAGCAGCTGAATGATGCTGGCCATGAAATTCATCTGGTGTCTTTCGCAGAACTTGTGGAGCTGACTGGCGCATTGCGACTCACCGTGTCTGCAGAGGGCCGAGCGTTTTACAAGAATCATCTTGAAACGCTTAAGACCCAGGGTGATCAACACGTGCTTGCAAGACTCCATCAATCTGATGATCTTACAGCCGAAGATATTGCCATGTATAGCGAGCAACGCCAGCAGGCGATAACCTTGTTCAATGACAGACTCGCCCCCTTCGATGCACTCCTGGCGCCTACCATTAGATGTGAAAGACCGAGTATCAGCGAGGCGCAAACTGATTTCAATAAAGTGAATGTATCCCTATTGACTAATACGACCTACATTAACCTGGTGGACGGATGCGCAATGACAATTCCAGTTCAGCGTACAGGTTTGCCACCAGCGGCGCTCATGGTATGTGGCGCTAATAATCAGGATGCCAGCGTTATTGGTGTCTCGCAGATTATCGATCGCATCGTTAACCCGGAGCTAACGCACTGAAAACTTACGAACACCAGGATAGCGTTTGCCCCCTTCGTTCTCCTGGTTGTTTGCCCACTGGTAAAAACTACCCGACCTGGCTTTTACCCGGTAGTACCAGGTACCCGCAGCCAGACTATCGCGGTCGAGTTCGAACTCGACGACAACCGGTTCATTAGCAATCCTGCTTGATCTGAATGCGATAGAACCTTCAGAGAAATTTGGCTGCGAGGCGACCTCAAGATCATATGTGACATCGCCTCCACTAATGTCAGTCGCCCTCTCCCACCACAGTACGGTTTTGCCATCGCGAGAAAAAGGTAAATTAAGACGATGCGGCAACGGCATATTAGGGCTGGCAGACAAGCGCGCAAGATTGCCTGCTACCACTGATGGAAACGACTGCCACCGCGCTTCCCAGTCACGCAGAAATCTTAACCTTGGAATGCCGCCCCTGTTATCAACATCTGGCGAGTTTGATATAAACGGACGGATGACGTTGGCATAGCGCGTACTTAATTCTTTGATACGGGCATCGCTAAAGTACTGTCGGCGTACCTCAACAGCGGCACGAACAATCCGCTCGTGCGCGCCCGGTAACAAGTAATACTGACGCAGAAACTGGTTATTGGCAGCGTCTGCATACCCGTAAACACGACGTCTGCGTAGCTCTTCAACTGCATTGCCATCGGTCAGGGTTTTCTGCACCTGTAAGGCGCCATCATAATCCCACGGTAAAAAATAGAAAGTCTCCGAGCCCTTCGGGTTATGGAGATAGAAATTCTGATTGCCATCATCTACCTGCCCAAGAAGCAGATTAGCTGTAACCCACATCAACACATTGTTTGCGTTGAAGTAGCGATCCAGAACTGTTTGAAACGAGATATCCGGATTGTTGATAGCAGCGACCATCTCGACAAGCTTTGAATGATCAGTGCCACGCTCGATTTCTATCCGCCGATCAAACCGACGTTGATCGACAGGCTCGCCCAATTCATTCACTTCAATGGCAGACAGATCACTCGGCGAAAAGGTAAAAAAACGCGCTTTATACAAATTGTCATCCTTGTTACTACGCCGGTTGATCAGATACTCTTTGGCAGGGGACTCAACATGTGTATACAATCCAAAATCCACACCTCCGTCACCGTTGTCGATTTCCAGATTGACAAACTGTGTCCTCAGGCTGGGCAGATGCGGCAAGTCTTGCATAAGATCCATCGCAAGCTTGTTGCTCATGCGACTCTGATCATCAGGGTGCTTATTCAGCTTGATACGCTCTTCACTACGCCACAAGCCCTCTTTCAAACGAATTCGAAATGATTTCTGTGACGCCAGCCGGGCACTTGCACCACGTTGACGAAGCGTGGCATTAACTCTCTTGCCCGTCTCCGGCAGATCATCAGTGATAAGTTTGACATCGATACCTACCTTGAAATCGTCGCCGGGGTCGGTGTCCTCAAGCACGTCTGTCAATGTACAACCAGACTGATCGACTGGCGTGCAAGCACCAGGCCCGGTGCGCGTAATCACCTGCATTCGGACGACGTCAATGTTCTCGTAGCCATCACGACGATAAAAACTGCCAGGATCTTTTATGTCTGTTGCGCTGGGTGCAAAGACAGACCCTTGAGGCCCTGTCTTTTCAACTTTGCCGGAAGCGGCAGAGGATACTGCAGGTATTTCTACCTGATTTGAATTGCTAGATGGCTGTTGCTCAGGAATACGCGGCTGTGCAGTATCATTTAGTACTGAACAAGACGTACCTGTAAAAATAAAAAAAACAACTGCAACACTAGCTCTGAATTTCATCGCTTAGATCATTCCATCCATCCAATGGATACGACACCGAGACTAACCTAAAATTCACAAGAAAACCAATAGTAAATATAAAGGATTTCACACCACAAGGGACCTATCCGAATGCAGCGATGCACGCAGCCATAATAAAACCGGGAGCCAAGCCCAATGCTAGAACCGCAATGCCGTTCACCGCCAGACCCGCTGTTACGTCGCCTGACACATTGATTTCAACAGGATCGGTAGGATCATCAAAAAACATCATCTTGATAACGCGCAGGTAATAAAACGCCCCAATTACCGACATGATGACGCCTAATATGGCAAGCCAGGCAAAACCTGCTCCAACGGCCGCCTGAAGCACAGACAGCTTGGCGTAAAAACCTACTGCGGGTGGTACACCTGCCAGAGATATCATGGAGAGCATCATGATGCTCGCCAGAAACGCGTTGCGCCTGCCCAGACCTGCTAGATCATCAAGCGTATCGGCCTCATGCCCTTCACGGGAAACGGCCAGCAATACACCGAATGCAGCAAGCGTGGTAAACGCATAGGTGATGGCATAAAACATCGAGGCGCTATAGCCTTCATTGGTCACACCCACAATACCCATCAACAGAAAGCCCACATGGGAGATCGTGCTGTAAGCCAGCATGCGCTTGATATTGGTTTGTGCGATGGCAATAAGATTACCTACTACCATAGACAGCGCCGACATGATGGCAAGCATCTGTTGCCAATCAGCATTCAATGTATCCAGCCCACCCACCAGCAGTCGAATCAACATGGCAAACGCCGCAATCTTGGGTGCGGTGGAGATGAACATCGTCACCGATGTTGGTGCACCCTCGTACACATCGGGCACCCACATGTGAAAAGGTACGGCACCCAGCTTGAACGCAATACCCACAATCAGGAAAGTCAGACCAAAGCGGGCACCGATAGTTCGCTCTGTAGACAGCGCCTCCGCCGATGTTCCTGCCAGAATATCGCGAATAAGATGCAAGTCCAGAGACCCTGTCGCCCCGTATATCATGCTCATGCCGTACAACAGCATGCCTGAAGCCAGGGCACCCAGCACAAAGTACTTCATGGCAGCTTCCGCAGCACGGCTGTTATCCCTGTGCAAAGCCACCATTGCGTACTGTGACAGGGCTAATAACTCCAGACCCAGGTACACCGTGAGCATATGAGTTGCCGACACCATGATCATCATGCCGGAAATGGCAAACAAACAAAGCACAAAATATTCATTTTTCTGTATCTTGCGATCGCCGACGTAATCGCGCGAGTACAAAAGGATACCGATGGCAATCATCAGTATCCAGGTTTTCAGTGTCGCGCTCAAGGAATCTACGGTATAGGCACCGCTGAGACCGGTCATGGCATCTTCACCCACCTGTGAGAATGACATGACAAGCGTCACGACCAGTGCGACCTGTGACAGCCAGTAAACAAAATGAGATTTCGCTTCAGTAAACAGCCCCACCACCAGAATTGCACAGGTGGCTGTCAGTAGAAAGATCTCAGGTAGGGCAATATGCAAGTTATCCATGAGTCTCTCAATACTTGGGGGTTGAAATGTGTTGCACGAGATTTTCTACTGATGCATGCATGACGTTACCGATAAGGTTCGGCCAGACACCTATTAACAGAACGAAGGCTGCCAACAATCCCAACATCCAGAATTCGCGCTTATTGATATCGCTCAGGGCAGCAACCTTGTCATTGCCGACAGGACCCATAATCACGCGCTTTACCATCCACAAGGTGTAAGCCGCGCCCAGAATTAATGTACTGGCTGCCAGAAACGCGATCCAGAAGTTAGCCTTGAAACTTGCCAGAATAACCATGAATTCGCCGACAAAGCCCGAGGTACCCGGAAGGCCGGCATTGGCCATGGCAAAGAACACCATGAAAGCGGCAAAGATCGGCATGGTGTTGATCACACCTCCATAGTCGGCAATCTCTCGACTGTGAATTCTGTCGTACATCACGCCCACACACAGGAACATGGCGGCTGAGATAAAACCATGCGAAATCATTTGAATCATGGCGCCTTCGATTCCCAGCGCGACACCGGCGCTGTCATCTTTGGCAATTAATTGAAACGCGATAAAAATACCCAGCGTCACAAACCCCATATGAGAGATAGAAGAATAGGCAATCAGCTTTTTCATATCCTGCTGAGCCAATGCCACAAACCCGATGTACACGATCGCTATCAGCGATATCACAATCATGAACACGTCCATACCGGCGCTGGCATCCGGTGTTATGGGCAAGCTGAAACGCAGGAAACCATAGCCACCCATTTTCAACATGATAGCCGCCAGCACTGCAGAGCCTGCTGTTGGCGCTTCAACGTGAGCATCCGGCAACCAGGTATGGACTGGCCACATCGGGATCTTGACGGCAAAGGCTGCAAGAAACGCCAGGAATATCCAGAATTGTTGTTGCTCGTTAAGTACCAGAGCATGCAAATCAAGCACACCAAACGAGCCACCCTCGCGATACATATAGATGAGGGCGATAAGCATCATTACAGAGCCGAGAAAGGTATAGATAAAGAATTTAATGGTGGCGTAAACGCGTTTCGGGCCACCCCAGATACCGATAATAAGAAACATCGGAATAAGCGTCGCTTCAAAAAACACATAAAACAGAATGGCATCCAGCGCGGAAAATACACCGATCATCAGGCCGGTCATGATAGAGAACGAGCCAAGATAGATTGCCGGACGATCCTTGATTACTTCCCATGCTGAAATAACAACGATCACATTGATCATCGTGGTCAGGATAATCAGTGGCATCGACATGCCATCAACACCTAAAGCGTAGTTGATATCGAAGCTTGGCAGCCAGGCAAGATTTTCGGTGAACTGCATGTCCGATGTGGTCGTGTCAAAACCTGTGTACAACAGCAAACTGACGAGAAACGTCACGATTGATGCGCCCATCGCAAACTTGCGCGCGTGGCTGTTACCGGCGGCGATAATAAGGGCACCCGCAATAATAGGTAACCAGACCGTCAGACTTAGAATTGGAAAGCTCAATGTTTCAATCTCAATCGGTATTCAATGGGCAGCTTCATCAGTTTACGTTACCCGCCAGTCTAGTAAAGAAGGAACCAGGTAAGCATGGCTAGCAATCCTAGAATCATGGCAAACGCATAGTGAAACAACATGCCACTCTGAACAAGACGGCTCGCACCTGCTAACAGCCCTACCCCTTTGGCCGTACCGTTAACTAACGCGCCGTCAATCAATGCCATGTCGCCCTTCTGCCAAAGTTGTCGTCCAAGGCCGACACTACCGCGCGCAAACACCGCCTGATTGAAATCATCAAAACCGTATTTGTTGTCCAGAATCCTGCGCAGAAAACCAAGCTTCGAATCAAGAAATGCCGGAATTGATGGGGCAAGTATGTAGAACACAAACGCTGTCAGCACACCGGCCAGGGCAAGATACACCGCAGGCCCATGAAACGCGTGACTAACAAACGCAATCGGTCCGTGGTAGGCCTCGCCCACCTTGGCAAGTACATCGTGCTCGGAGGCCACATAAATAACGTCCTTGAAGTAATCACCAAACACCACTGCAGTGACGGTAAAGAAGCCGATAAGCAACGACGGTATCGCCAGCAGAATGAGCGGAATAGTAACCACCTTCGGCGACTCAACGGCATGTTCAAGCGTGTGTTCATCCATTCGCGGTTTTCCGTGAAATACCAGAAAGAACAAACGGAATGAATAGAATGCAGTAACGAAAACACCACCAACAACCGCCCAATAAGCGATATGCGCACCCGGAATAGTAGACGCATGCACCGCCTCGATGATGATGTCCTTTGAATAAAAGCCCGAGAAAAGCGGAAAACCAATGAGCGCGAGGGACCCGATCAAGGACGTCCAGTAGGTAATGGGCATCTTCTTGCGAAGTCCGCCCATCTTGCGAATATCCTGCTCATGATGCATGGCGATAATGACCGAGCCTGCCGCCAGGAACAGCAGTGCTTTGAAAAACGCGTGAGTCATGAGATGGAACATGGCCGCAGAGTAGGCCGACACACCCAGCGCAACCGTCATGTAACCGAGCTGCGATAGCGTCGAATACGCCACGACACGTTTGATGTCGTTTTGCACCATGCCGATCAAACCCATGAAGAAGGCGGTAAAGGCACCAATGATCAGTATGAAACTCAGCGCTGTCTCCGATAATTCAAAAATGGGTGACATGCGCGAAACCATGAAGATTCCGGCGGTTACCATGGTGGCCGCGTGTATCAGCGCCGAGATAGGCGTCGGGCCTTCCATAGAATCTGGTAGCCAGACATGCAGCGGTGCTTGTGCAGACTTACCCATCGCACCAATGAATAGCAGGATACACAGCACGGTTAGCACGTCCCACTCGGCAGAGCCCACGATATTCATGGTCGCTCCCACAAGCCCTGGCGCGGCAGCAAACGCATCGGTGTAAGCCAGACTGTTGGTGTACATGACAATGCCTGCTATGCCCAACACAAAGCCGAAGTCGCCTACCCGGTTTACCAGAAAAGCCTTCATATTGGCAAAAATGGCCGTCTCTTTCTTGTAATAAAAACCGATGAGCAAGTAGGAGACCGTGCCAACCGCCTCCCAGCCGAAGAACAACTGCAGGAAGTTATTGGACATCACCAGCATCAACATGGAAAACGTAAACAACGAGATGTAGCAGAAGAAGCGCTGGTAGCCATCATCATCGTGCATGTAGCCTATGGTATAGATGTGCACCATCAAAGACACAAAGTTAACTACCAGCAACATCATCACAGTCAGGTTGTCGACCATGAACCCGATTTCAAATCGAATGTTGCCACTCACCAGCCAGGTATAAATATTTTCGTTGAATGTCGGCGCATTACCAATTACCACATGAAAGAACGCTATGACCGACAGCGCCAGTGAAAACGCGACACCGGCTATGGTGACGCGATGAGAATTTACCCGGCCAATACGACGCCCGAAAAATCCTGTGACAATAGCGGCCAGTAAAGGGGCGAGCGGGATGAGTGTATAAAATAGCTTCACGTGCCCTATCCCTTCAGTGCGTCTAGATCGACGACGTTAATCGTCTGGCGATTACGGAACAGCACAACCAGAATCGCAAGCCCGATAGCCGCTTCTGCGGCGGCCACCGTCAGTATGAAAAATACAAATATCTGGCCTGCACCATCATCGAGAAAATGGGAGAAAGCGACAAAATTTATATTTACTGACAGAAGCATCAGTTCAATGCACATCAACAGAATGATGACGTTCTTCCGATTAAGAAAGATACCCACTACGCTTAAACAGAACAGTAGTGCGCCCAGGGCCAGATAGTGAGAAAGTGTGATCATAAAAAGCTCTAGCTGCGTTTCTCGGCGGGCATCTGGACCACGCGCAAGCGATCCTCCTTGGTCACTTCCACCTGACGCGATGGCGACTGATATTTGGTATCAGGACGACGACGCATTGTCAGTGCAATGGCGGCGACAATTGCCACCAGTAAGATGATGGCAGCAATCTCGAACTGGAACAGGTAATCGTCATATAGCAATCTGCCGAGTGTTTCGGTATTGCTAAGCTGATCAGCGGTGGCACGTTCAGGCACCGGATATTGATCCGCCTTGAAGTATCGCTGCGTAATAAGGAATACCATCTCTGCGAACATAACAACGCCGACAAGCAAACCAACGGGCAAGTATTTTACAAACCCCTCCCTCAACGGCTCGACATTAACGTCCAGCATCATGACAACAAAAAGGAATAACACCATCACCGCACCAACATAGACGAGCACCAGTGTTATCGCGAGAAACTCAGCCTCAAGTAACAGCCAGATACCTGCGCTGGTAAAAAAGGTGAGCACCAGAAACATCGCTGCATGGACCGGGTTACGCGCCGTGATCACACTGGTTGCTGCAACCACCGTGATGGTCGCAAATGCATAAAAAATAAAAAGTTCAAAGGTCACGTAGTTTCTCGCAAGATATGTCCGTAACGGAACGAGTGGGGCCAGGCTTAACGAAATGCAGAGTCGGCCGCACGGTCGGCGGCAATCTGATCTTCGTATTTGTCACCGATAGCCAGTAACTTGTCTTTCGTCATTATCTGCTCACCACGATTTTCGAAGTGATATTCAAATATGCGTGTCTCAACGATGGAATCTACCGGGCAGGCTTCTTCGCAAAATCCGCAGAAGATGCACTTGAACAGATCGATATCGTATCGCGTGGTGCGGCGCGTACCATCTTCACGTTGGTCAGAGTCGATCGTTATCGCTAACGCAGGGCACACCGCCTCGCATAGTTTACAGGCAATACACCGCTCTTCGCCGTTTGGATAGCGCCGTAGGGCATGCAGACCTCTGAAGCGATGTGATTGAGGCGTTTTCTCTTCCGGGTACTGGATAGTAATACTGCTGGACAAAAAATATCGACCAGTAAGACTCATCCCTTTCAAAAGCTCCCACAAGGTAAAGCTCTTGAAGTATTTGCTTATTTGTCCTGTCATGTTTGTCTCATGTAATCCACGTCAGATAAGGGACGCTAAACGCCACCGGAGCGAACCGTACTGAACCACGGCCCCACTTCGAAATAGATGGCAAATCCCACCACGGCAATCCAGACGATGGTTACGGGTATGAATACCTTCCAGCCCAAACGCATGATCTGGTCATAGCGATAACGCGGGAAGGTTGCCCGCAACCAAACGAAGATAAACAGTAGAAAGACTGTCTTGATCAGAAACCAGTGAATTCCATCGCCAACACCGTTAATCGGTGATAACCAGCCACCGAGAAACATGATAGCCGCCAGAGCCGCTATCAGAATCATGTTGGCGTATTCAGCCAGGAAGAACAACGCGAACGCCATGCCCGAGTAATCCACATGAAAGCCTGCGACGATTTCAGACTCGCCTTCAGCCACATCAAACGGTGCTCGGTTAGTCTCCGCTACACCTGATATGAAATAAACGATAGCCAATGGAAACAGCGGTAACAGATACCAGTTAGTGAACCCGCCGCTCTGAGCGCGAACGATGTCGCCCAGATTCAGGCTACCAGACATCATCAGAACACCAATAAGCGCAAAACCCATGGCAATTTCATAAGCGACAATTTGAGCCGCCGAGCGCATCGCACCTAGAAACGCATATTTGGAGTTAGATGCCCAGCCAGCGATGATGACACCGTATACACCCACCGATGTCATGGCCAGGACATACAGCAGGCCGGCGTTGACATCTGCCAATTGCCAGCCATCGGCAAACGGAATAACGGCCCAGGCAGCAAACGCCGGTGCCAATGACAAGATGGGTGCAGTCAAAAACAGCAACCGTGATGCATTGGTAGGAACTATGACTTCTTTAAGCAGCAGCTTGAAAACATCGGCAAACGGCTGCCCAAGACCTTTGAACCCCACCCTGTTAGGTCCGATGCGCGTATGCATGAAGCCGATGACTTTCCGCTCGAAGAGGGTAAGGTAGGCAACGCTTAAAATCAGCGGCACCATCACCAGCAATATCTTGAATACCGTGACAATCGTGAGAACTAATCCATCCATCAGGCTTTACTCACCTCGATAGTGCCAAACAAATCGCCCAACGCTTGCGTCTCCGGTAATCCTGCAGGCACCCACACACACCCATCGGGTACCGCGTTATCCAGTTTTGCAGGCAACGACACGGCCGTGCCGTTCTGGCGCACAGCTACTAGATCACCGTCGCTTAAGGATAAGCTGGCAGCCTGCCCTTCAGACATGACTGCAAACGCCTGCTTACCGTCCATGGATTTTTGCAATGGCTGTGAACGTCGCACGATAGGGTCGGTGGCATACATAGGCGTCTCCCCGGCTCGTAACAACACATCGTTACTGGGTGCATAAAATGCTGGCACATGCTCAAAATCACTCAGATTGCTCAGCGTAACAGAGCTGCATTGTGTTTGAAGTTCGCGGGTAACCGCCTCTGGACTGTCATAGCCAAAACCATCAAGCTCAAGCTCGTCTGCCAGAACACGGAAAATTTTCCAGGCAGGACGTGCATCTCCTGGGGGATTGGTGGTGCCTTTTGCGCTTTGCCATGTGCCCGTTGCATTCACATAGGTACCGAAGGTTTCGGTAAACGTCGCGGCCGGCAAGATGACACTGGCGCACTGTTGCAAGCTATCACTCATATAAGCGCTAATTGCAATAACTCCATCCGCCGATTGCAGGGATTTGATGGCGTGAGCAGGTCTGGCTGCATCAAATTCCAATTCGCAACCCACTAATAGATAGGTTTTCATAGCGTTGTCCAGCATCTCCAGCGCTGTCTTGCCCGGCGCGTTACCTGACCCCAGGGCTTGCCCACCTGCCAGTCGATGCGGAACAGCACCCGCCAACCACGCACCGGCCGTATTAGCACGCTCCGGCAACATGCCCAAAGTGGCGCCGGTGATTTTGGCGATGGCGTTAGCCAAATACTGCAACTGTGCATAGCCTGGATGTTGAACACTGATATTGCCCAACAGGACCGCCGCTCGTTCACCGTTCTTCAACGCATCGGCTATCTGCTGATGTCGCTCATCACAATCAAGCGTTGGCGCATCAGCCATGGAGCTGATATCAGCACCTGCAGCACGGGCCACGCAATACAACTCCGATACCATGCGATCGTAGCGTGTTGAAATACTCACCGATGCCTCGAAGTGCAAAGGGAACTGGCGAGGATTGATAAAACTGATGGATGCGCCCTTGAGCGCCGACTTACGTAAACGCAATGCAGCGATGGGTTGATCCTTACGAATATTGGAACCAACCAGTAGTGCTGCATCGAGAGTTTCAAGATCATTGAGCTGCATGCCCAGCCAGGGCATCACAGGTGCAGATGCCTGCGCCGTAAAATCCAGTTGTCCGAGTCTATGATCGATGTTGTTGGTACCCAGGGCTCGCCCCAGCTTCTGCGACAGGAATAGTTCTTCGACGGTAATCGTCGGCGACACTAATACGGCAAGTTCATCGGCCTTGATTTTCAACGAACTGTCGTTCAACGATCTGTCTTTCAACGATCTGTCTTTCAAAAGATTGGCAGCCGTAGATAGCGCCGTTGGCCAATCGCATGGCTGTAGCTCACCATTGATCCGAACCATGGGCGATTGCAATCTGTCTTTGCTATTCAACCCTTGATAACTGAAGCGATCGCGATCAGCAATCCAGACCTCATTGATCGATTCGTTTTCACGCGGGATTACCCGGTTGATGGTGCTGCCATCCATGTGAACGAACACATTGGAACCTACGGAATCATGTGGAGATACAGACGGTTTTTGCTGCAGCTCCCAGGAGCGCGCGGTGTAGCGGGAAGGTCGTGCGGTCAGCGCACCTACCGGACAGATATCAATGACGTTACCGGAGACTTCAGAGACCACCGATTTTTCGATGTATGTACCAATGCGCACGTTCTCGCCACGCCCTGTGGCACCCAGTTCACGGATACCGGCAATCTCTTCGCCGAAGCGCACGCAGCGGGTGCAGTGGATGCATCTGGTCATCTCGGTGGCGATAAGAGGCCCTATGTATTTATCAAATACAACGCGCTTGCCTTCAGTATATTGCGAGGCGCTGTTGCCGTAACCCATTGCTACATCCTGCAGCTCACACTCGCCACCTTGATCGCAGATAGGGCAATCAAGCGGATGGTTGATCAGCAAAAATTCCATGGTGCCCTTCTGAGCTTCACGGGCAAGCTTTGAGGCGGTGTGCACTACCATGTCGGGCATGACAGGCGTTGCACACGCCGGCAATGGTTTGGGTGCTTTTTCTACCTCGACCAGACACATTCGGCAGTTGGCAGCTACTGACAATTTCTTGTGATAACAGAAACGCGGCACATCAATGCCAGCCGAGTCAGTGACTTCAATCAGCATCTGTCCACGCTTTGCCGTCAGCGCTTTTCCGTCAACGGTAATATTGACTGTATCGTCACTCATAGTGATTGACTGCCCATCAAGCAACCGCCCCTAGTGTTTGATCAGCTGTTTGATCAGCGCCCAGCTTCTCGCCAACCATGCTGCGTCCGTGCTGTATGTAGTATTCGAATTCGTGCCTGTAGTGCTTTACAAAACTTTGCACCGGCATGGCGGCAGCATCACCCAGCGCACAGATGGTCCGGCCAGCAATCTTGCCTGCCACATCTTCCAGTTTGGCAATATCTTCCGGCATGCCCTTGCCTTCCACGATGCGTGACAACATGCGATATAACCAGCCAGTACCTTCACGGCATGGCGTGCATTGTCCGCAACTCTCCGAGTAATAGAATTGCGAGATGCGTCGTAATGCCTGCACCATATCGGTGGTCTCGTTCATGACAATCACGGCACCAGAACCGAGCATGGAGCCCGCATTCCTGGAGATGCTGTCGTAATCCATATTGGTGGTCATCATGATCTCACCAGGCACCACGGGTACCGATGAACCACCAGGAATAACAGCCTTCAGAGGGATGCCGTCCTTCATGCCGCCGCACAGCTCGAGCAGTGTTGAAAACGGTGTACCTAGATTGATCTCGAAGTTACCGGGTTGCGCCACGTGTCCTGACACTGAAAAACACTTCTGACCACCAGCACTCTCTATACCCATCTCCTTGAACCACTCACCGCCGTTTCTTATGATGGCAGGCACGCTTGCCACTGACTCTGTGTTGTTGATGGTGGTGGGACGACCATACAATCCAAAGCCTGCCGGAAACGGTGGTTTAAAGCGCGGCTGGCCTTTCTTGCCTTCCAGAGATTCAAGTAATGCGGTCTCTTCGCCGCAAATGTAAGCCCCCGCGCCTAGCGTGCCAATGACTTCAATATCAATGCCACGGCCCTTGATATCCTTGCCTGCCCAGCCATTGTCATAAGCAGCTTTTATCGCCGCCATGAAGTTGGTATACACCTGATCCATGAACTCGCCGCGCATATAGTTGTAGGAAACCGATGCGCGAATGGCATAGCTGCCGATAAGCATGCCTTCAACCAGAGCATGAGGATTGAATCGAATAAGGTCGCGATCTTTGCAGGTACCTGGCTCCGACTCATCCGAGTTGATAACAAAATAGCTCTGGCCACCGTTCTTGGGCATGAAGCTCCACTTGAGGCCGGTGGGGAATCCGGCCCCACCACGTCCGCGCAAGCCCGAATCCTTGACGATCTGTACCACATCATCAGGTTCGATTTTTTCATCCAGTATTTTCTGCCACGCCTGATAACCACCTATCTTCAGGTAGTTTTCGTACGTCCATGGCTCATCGAAATGCAGTGTGGTGTAACACACCTGATTCATCGGAGGCAGACCTTCGGGTATTATTCGTTCACTCATTGTCTTTGTCTTTTCCGTCTCGTCAAACTAATCCAGCGCATCCAGAATCTGATCAACCTTTTCAGGGGTGAGATTGGTGTGATACACGTGATTGACCTGCATCATGGGACCACCAGAACAGGCCGCCAGACATTCTTCTTCAACCTTGAGGTATATACGCCCGTCTGTTGTCGAATCACCCAGTTTCATGCCGTACTTGTTTTCAACATGACTAACAATATTATCCGAGCCCATCAACATGCAACTGATATTGGTACAGATGGCAACACAGTTGCGCGCCACAGGTTTTGTTTCGAACATAGAGTAGAAGCTGGCCACCTCATAAACCGCTATGGGTGCCATCTCAAGCTTTGCCGCTACGGCGTCCATCAGCTCTGTTGACAGCCAGCCCTGATTCTGGTGCTGGGCTATGCTTAGTGCTGCCAATACTGCGCTCTGCTTCCGCTCATCGGGGAAACGTGACATCCACTCCTCAATTTCTTCGATGGAATGTGCACTCAGGACACTCTCCGGTGCGGGCAAGCTGACATCAGCCGGTACGGAACTCATGGTTGTCTCTCTTTAACTGACTTGTCGTAAAATCGGCCTGATGCTGTCATCATCGATCTATCTCCCCGAATACGATGTCTTGAGTCCCTATCAGGGCAACGACATCCGAGAGCATGTGTCCACGGGCCATCTCATCCAGTGCCGCAAGATGTGGAAAGCCTGCAGCTCTGACTTTCAATCGGTAAGGCTTGTTGGCACCATCAGAGACGATAAAGCAGCCAAACTCACCCTTGGGATGCTCGACCGCCGCATAAGATTCGCCAACAGGCAAACAGAAACCTTCAGTAAACAATTTAAAGTGATGGATCAGCGATTCCATATCACCCTTCATCTCGCCACGACGCGGCGGTGCAATCTTGTGATCTTCGGTAAGTACCGGGCCATCGTTGACACGCAACCAGTCAATGCATTGCTTGATGATACGATTGGACTGACGCATCTCTTCAACCCTGACAAGATAGCGATCGTAACTATCACCGTTGGTGCCAACCGGAATATCAAATTCCATCCGGTCGTACACTTCATAGGGTTGCTTTTTGCGTAAGTCCCATTCAATGTTCGAACCGCGAAGCATGGGGCCTGTGAAACCCAGTTGCAAAGCACGCTCCGGGGTCACTACACCAATACCTACTGTGCGTTGCTTCCAGATTCGATTGTCAGTTAGCAGGGTTTCGTACTCATCGACACATTTGGGAAAACGGTTAGTGAAGTCCTCTATGAAGTCGAGCAAGGAGCCCTGCCTCGCCTCATTAAGTTTGGATGCGGTGGACTTGCTGGTGAAACGTGACGCCTCGTACTGCGGCATACGATCAGGCAGATCCCGGGCAACGCCACCAGGACGATAATAGGTTGCATGCAAACGAGCGCCAGAGACTGCTTCGTAGCAGTCCATTAAATCTTCACGCTCCCGGAAACAGTACAGGAACATGGCCATGGCGCCGATGTCCAGACCGTGCGCACCCAGCCACATCAAATGATTGAGAATGCGAGTTATTTCGTCGAACATCACGCGGATGTACTGCGCACGTAACGGCACCTCGACACCCAATAGTTGCTCGATAGCCATGACGTAGCCGTGTTCATTACACATCATGGATACGTAGTCCAGACGGTCCATATAGCCGATGGACTGGTTATACGGTTTTGACTCTGCCAGCTTCTCGGTACCACGATGCAGCAAGCCTATATGCGGATCGGCGCGCTCAACAACCTCGCCATCCATTTCCAGCACCAGACGCAATACACCATGCGCCGCAGGATGTTGAGGTCCAAAGTTAAGGGTGTAGTTTCTTATCTCAGGCATGGTCTAGTTTTTGTCTTCAGGGGCGGGCGTCTCTCCTGCCACATAGCGCCCATCTTCACGTATGACCCGCGGTACAAGCACACGTGGCTCGATACTCACAGGCTCGTATACCACCCGCTCCTTGACTGAGTCATAACGCATCTCGACATTGCCGATAAGCGGGAAGTCTTTTCTGAACGGGTGTCCGTTGAAACCGTAATCGGTTAACAGACGACGAAGATCGGGGTGTCCGTCAAACAAAATGCCGAACAGATCGAAGGCCTCACGTTCGTACCAGTTAGCACAGGCATATACCGGACAAATGGAGGGCACCACCGGCATATCATCGTCCAGTGCCGCGCAGCGTAGTCGCAGTCGAACATTGTGATCAAGTGATAACAAGTGATAGGCAACGACAAAGCGTGGCCGGTCGGAGGCAGGCAGTTCCATGCTGTTGTCAAACGTCAGACTTCCCGTGGAAGCCGTGCTTACAGCACGACTGAAAGAGGCCATATTCTCTGTATCGGTATTCCACTCGTCCTGAGCGTAAGTAGCATAATCGACGCCGCACAGGTCGCTCATCTGCTTGAACGACATGGCCGGATCGTCGTGCAGGCTTTGCGCAACATCGAGCAATTGATCGGGTGCGACATCCATGACGATCAAGCCAAGTGCTGCATGTATGCCTGTGTTTTCAGGAAATGCAGCCTTGACCGTCTCAAGCATGTTTTCCAGACGTGAAGACATAGGATCAGCGCGCTATGGTGTTGGTGGTTCGGATTTTTGTTTGCAACTGCAATATGCCATAAAGCAGCGCCTCCGCTGTCGGAGGACAGCCAGGTACATAGACATCGACAGGGACGATACGGTCGCAACCGCGTACTACAGCATACGAATAATGATAATACCCCCCGCCGTTAGCGCAGCTTCCCATGGAAATGACCCACTTGGGATCTGGCATCTGATCATAGACCTTGCGAAGCGCCGGTGCCATCTTGTTAACCAGCGTGCCAGCGACAATCATGACATCTGACTGTCGAGGACTAGGCCGAAAAATGATGCCGAAGCGATCGAGATCGTACCGCGCAGCTCCCGCATGCATCATCTCTACAGCACAGCAAGCGAGGCCAAACGTCATTGGCCACATCGACCCTGTTCGCGCCCAATTGACCAGCTTATCGGCGGACGTGGTAACAAAGCCTTCTTCCAGAACACCTTCGATACTCATGTTAGCTACCTACTCCCACTCGAGTGCACCTTTTTTCCACTCATAAATAAAACCAATAACCAGAATAAACAGGAAGATGCCCATGGCGGCAAATGCCTCGCCGGAGATGTAATCAAGGGATACTGCCCACGGAATCAGAAACGCAATTTCAAGATCGAAAATGATGAACAGAATAGCAACGAGGTAGTAACGCACATCAAATTTCATACGCGCATCTTCAAACGCCTCAAAGCCACATTCGTAGGGTGAATTTTTCTCTTTGCCCGGATTGGAGGGGCCTGCAAGCCTGCCCGCAGTTAACAGGGCTACACCGAGACCCAGACCAATGAGGATGAACAGAAGAACCGGGAAGTAGTTAGCTAACAAATCAAGCTCCGTTGTCGTAGCAATAATGGGGCGCGACATTGGTAGCGACATTGCCAAAGCGCACTTAAGCATCTCGTTGGGTAGTAACCGCCCAGTGAGAAAGTGTAGCCGTCCCAAACCACCGCAATTATTGCAGAATTTCAGCCATAGTTGCTAACTTGTACGGAGGCGAGAACACTCTACGGTAACGTGACTGTCGTGACCAAACGTCACACCCTACTAAAGAACCATAGGATTCCTCGTTCACGAAGAATACCGGCGGTACCCTTGAAAAGCGTTGTAATACAAAATCGATGGTGCCGTCACCCGGACTCGAACCGGGACAGCTTGCGCCACTACCCCCTCAAGATAGCGTGTCTACCAATTCCACCATGACGGCATAAGGGAAGCCCTTTATGGGCAGCCCATTACTATAGCTCAAAAACATTCAAAAAAGGGTGTACCAAGAGTGCCTGAGCCTGATGCAGGCAAAAAACGATTGACCGACGCTGATCGATTGAAACTATTGGTTGATCGAAACTATTAGTCGATCGAAACTATTGGTTGATCCAAACTATTGGGCAGGTACTGGCATGTCGGAGTCCGTCGCATCGCCTTCACCGGCAACGTCGGCCTCAGTGCTCTGGGCACCGGCATCCTGCTCTACGCCACCAGGCAGATCAGACGGCGCCTCCTGCACTGGAGCGACGTCTTCAACGATACCGGGAATATCCGTAACTGAACGGACCGAAGAATCCCGGTGCGCCGCAAGATAGAACAGAAAAATACTGGTGGCAAAAAATGCTGCAGCGAGAATAGTCGTTGCACGCGTCAGAAACGAGGCCGAACCTCGAGCACCGAAAACAGTTGCTGATGCTCCACTTCCAAATGCTGCTCCGGCATCTGCGCCTTTACCATGTTGCATAAGCACTAGCCCGATAACGGCGACGGCGAGGATAACGTGAATAACTAACGCGATGGATTGCATCTGAATCTCTATTAGTACGGTGATGGGTACGGTGATGGGTTCGGTGATACGTTCGTGGATGAACTGCGGTTTATTCGGTTGTCAGGAGGCTTCTGACAGCTCTGCTGCGGCGCAGATGGTTAGAAAAGATTCCGCATCCAGTGCCGCCCCACCTATCAGCCCGCCGTCGATATCCTGCTGCGAGAACAGGGTGGAGGCATTGTCGGGTTTGACGCTACCGCCGTACAGAATTTGCAACGATGATGCGATATCGGAATCGAGCTTCGCTATTTTTTCGCGGATAAGCGCGTGCACAGCCTGTGCCTGCTCGGGACTTGCCGTCTCACCGGTGCCAATTGCCCAGACCGGCTCGTACGCTACCACCAGCCGGGAAAAGGCAGCCACGCCTGCCAGAGACAACAAGGCATCAAGCTGTTCGCCAATGACACTATCAACTTGTCCGGCTTGTCGCTCTTCCAGCGTCTCTCCAACGCACAGGATAGGGATAAGCCCCGCCTGCTGTACAGCGACGCACTTACCAGCAACATGCGCGCTGTCTTCGCCGAACAAGGCGCGTCGTTCGGAGTGGCCCACGATGACGTATTCACAGCCGAACTCGGCAAGCATATCAGCCGCCACTTCTCCCGTGAACGCACCGGCCTTGTGAAGCGCGCAATTCTGCGCGCCCAGATGAACTGCCGAATTGCCAACGACACCCAACACGTCGCCTATATGCACAGCCGATGGACACAGCAGAACATCGATGTTCTCGGGGATGGGGCCGACACAAATCGTTGACGCAAGCTCGACCACGCTCTGACGCGTGCCATTGAGCTTCCAGTTACCTGCAACAAAAGGACGTCGTTTGGCCAAGATAAACCCTTTTTTCGTTGATGAAAACCGCGGAAGGATACCTAGAACAACCACCTAAGTCCAGCATCGGGACGCATACAGTGGTAATCAGGGACACGTCAACTAGTCCAGTGCATCGCCCACAACACCGGCAACACGTTCGCAAATTCTCTGCACATCATTGGCAACCTTGCCTTCGACCATGACTCGCACCAGAGGTTCTGTGCCCGATGGGCGCAGCAATATTCGGCCAGCCGTGCCCAGGTCGTCTTCGGCCTGTTTGACTGCTTGCTGAATCTGCGAATTATCGTCCAGATTAACTCGTGATTTTACCGGTACGTTCAGCAACACCTGAGGATAGAGCTGCATGCCCATACGCAAACGTGACAAGGATTCTCCGGTTTCACGCATAACAGCTAATACGGCAAGTGCAGCCACAATGGCATCACCCGTGGTCACTCTGTCCAGGCAGATAACATGACCAGAATTCTCACCGCCCAGCTCCCAGCTACGCGCTTTCAACAGCTCCATAACATAGCGATCACCTACACCAGCGCGTGCAAACGGAATATCCATGTCGCTGAAAGCGTGCTCCAGCGCCAGATTGCTCATCAGGGTGCCCACGACACCACCTTTAAGCGTGCCGTTGGTATGACGCGCCTTTGCAAGAACGTAGATAATTTCATCGCCATCTACAATCTCGCCGCGATGATCCACCATAATGATTCGATCGCCATCGCCATCCAGGGCAATGCCTAGATCAGCACGCTCAAGCAACACATGCGCGCGAAGATTGTCCGGTGCTGTCGCACCACATTCCTTGTTAATGTTGAGTCCATTAGGATCAGCACCCACGGATACGACATCGGCACCAAGCTCGTCAAACACCTCACGCGCAATGTGATAACCCGCCCCATTGGCGGTATCCACCACAATTTTCATACCGTCCAGACGTAATGATGAAGGAAATGTGCTTTTACAGAATTCTATGTAGCGACCGGCTGCATCATCAACACGGCGTGCACGTCCAAGATCGGCAGAATCGACGGTTGTCATGTCCTGCTGCATCATGGCTTCGATTTCCAGCTCTACATCGTCTGGCAGCTTGGTGCCGTCGGTGGAGAAGAATTTCAGCCCATTGTCGTGATAAGGATTATGGGATGCGCTTATGACAATTCCGGCAGCGGCTCTGAAGGTGCTGGTCAGATACGCCACGGCAGGCGTAGGCATAGGTCCCAGCATGCGACTGTTGATGCCAGCTGATGCAAGCCCTGCCTCAAGTGCTGATTCAAACAAGTAGCCAGATATACGCGTGTCCTTACCTATAAGCACTTCCTTGTTACCCTTGGAGGCCAGCACTTTGCCAGCGGCCCAGCCCAGCTTCATGACAACCTGAGCCGTCATCGGGTATTCGCCAACACGACCACGGATGCCGTCTGTTCCGAAAAATTCTCTAGCCATGATCTATTCCTGTACCCTTTAATTTCATTAAGACAGTGTCGCCGAACGCTATCTATCTACCGCGGCTTGCAATGGCCACCGCGGACCCTCGATAGCCCTCACAATGGCCCTCACAATGACCCTGCGGCAATATATACCGATAACGCGTGCACGGTAGGCTCTACATCGTGGACCCGAACAATAGACGCCCCACGCTGAACACACAAGAGGGCGGCGGTCACAGAGGCTGTTGTCCTGTCAGCGCAGTCATCTTTTAAAATGGCCGCAAGCATACGCTTGCGCGATAGTCCTATCATGACTGGTGCTTCAAGACAAAGCAGTTCCAAATTACCTAACAGAGCAAGATTGTGTTCCAGCGTCTTACCAAAACCGAAGCCCGGATCGAACACAATCTGATCCGAATCAATCCCGGCTTTCATGCATACTTCACGCCGCTGTATAAGAAACGCCGTAACATCAGTCACAACATCGTCGTACTCCGGCGCATCCTGCATGGAGCGCGGCTGACCTTTCATGTGCATAAGACACACCGGCAACCCGCTGGTGACGGTCGCCTCAAGCGCACCCGGTTCACACAAGGCCCGTACATCATTCACGATGCCAGCTCCGGCCGCGTGTGCAGCACTTATAACAGCTGCCTTGCTGGTATCAATGGAAACAATCGTGTCAAAGCGCTCCACAATTGCTTCAATTACAGGTGCAACCCGTTCAATCTCCTGTTGCTCATCGACAAGCTGAGCACCCGGGCGTGTAGATTCACCGCCCACATCTATCAGATCGGCACCTGCCTTGACCATGGCATCAACCTGAGCCAGAGCATCCTCGAGCTTGTAAAACTGCCCGCCATCAGAAAACGAATCTGGCGTGACATTAAGTATGCCCATCACTCTTGGCTGATCCAGAGCAAGGGATTTGGTGCCACACTGCAGCACGGGCATGGGCCGTTCTTTCATCTTGTTTTGAGCATCCATTGCGCTACCCGCTCCGAAAGCAAAAAGAGCCGCTTTCGCGACTCTTTACCGTTATAGGCATTCCCGCGGCATCAATAATCAAGAAACCCGGGCAATAGATTCAAGCTAATAAAGGCATGGCTGAAGACCGGTGCCCCTGTGCATCTTTCAACAGAGCCTAATGCAGACTGGGTGAAGGGTCAGCCGGATCGGCCTCACCGTCATCTTCCTTGTCGTCTTTTTTATCTTCAGAAGCCTTTTTGTCAGTCTTGCCTTTTGCATCGGTTTTGCCACTGCTGGCACCAGCGCCACCCGAGTCATCACCACCCCAGTCTGCTGGTTCGCCAGGCTCCTTGCGCTCCATGAGTCTGTCAATCTGACCCAGGTCAATGGTTTCGTACTTGAGCAGCGCTTCGGACATGGCATGCAAAATATCCATATTGTCCTTCAGAATGACCTCAGCCTTATCATAATTAGTGTCGATTATCTTGCGAATTTCCGAGTCGATGGATTTAATGGTCTCGCCAGACATCGGGTTCTGCTTGCTGGAGCCCTTGCCCAGAAAAACCTCACCTTCCTCTTCACTATAGGCTAATGGTCCCAGCTCATTGGAAAGACCCCAGCGCGTAACCATATTACGGGCGATTTCAGTGGCCCTTTCTATATCACTGGAGGCACCCGTAGTCACCGCCTCTGCGCCAAAAATCAACTCCTCGGCAATTCGACCGCCGTACAGCGTGGAGATCTTGCACTCGAGCATGCGCTTGCTGTGACTATAACGGTCTTCTTCTGGCAAGAACATCGTAATACCCAATGCCCGACCACGCGGAATAATACTGACTTTATAAACCGGGTCGTGCTCCTCTACCAGCCGGCCAACAATCGCATGTCCCGCCTCATGGTAGGCCGTTAATTTTTTCTCCTTGTCGCTCATGACCATTGACTTGCGCTCGGCACCCATCATGATCTTGTCTTTCGCTCTCTCGAAATCGCCCATGTCGACCTGACGCTCATCGGCGCGAGCGGCAAAAAGGGCAGCCTCGTTAACAAGATTGGCAAGATCTGCACCTGAAAAACCCGGCGTACCACGCGCGATGAGCTCAGGGCGAACATCGTCGGCTACTGGCACTTTGGCCATATGTACCCGCAAAATCTGCTCTCTACCGCGCACATCAGGCAGGGGTACAACCACCTGTCGATCGAAACGACCGGGGCGTAACAACGCCGGATCAAGCACGTCCGGTCGGTTGGTAGCGGCAATGACAATGACGCCTTCATTACCCTCAAAGCCATCCATCTCCACGAGTAACTGGTTTAGTGTTTGCTCACGCTCGTCGTGTCCACCACCCAGACCGGCTCCACGATGCCGACCAACAGCATCAATCTCATCAATGAAGATAATGCAGGGTGAATGCTTTTTCGCCTGCTCGAACATGTCACGCACACGGCTGGCACCGACACCCACAAACATCTCGACGAAGTCAGAGCCTGAAATCGTGAAAAAAGGTACTTTCGCTTCACCCGCGATGGCTTTGGCCAACAAGGTTTTACCCGTACCAGGCGAACCCACCATCAATACGCCGCGAGGAATCTTGCCGCCCAGTTTCTGGAACTTGCCGGGGTCTCGCAGAAATTCCACCAGCTCAGACACCTCGGACTTAGCCTCTTCTACGCCAGCAACATCGGCAAATGTGACTTTGACCTGATCTTCGTTCAGCAGCCGTGCCTTGCTCTTGCCAAATGACATTGCACCTCGCCCGCCACCGCCACCTTGCATCTGGCGCATGAAGAAAATCCAGAGGCCAATAAGCAGGATGAACGGAAACCAGCTGATGAGAATGCTCAACAGCATGCTGGGGTTTTCTGGCGGTGCACGCTCAAAATCAACGTTTGCGCGGTTCAGCTCTCCAATGAGGGAGCTGTTGTCGGTCTCAGGGCTGTAGGTGGTAAACGGCTGGCCGCCGTCCCGCACACCTGTGATCTCGACCCCGTCAAACCTGACGTTGTCTATTTGACCACTACCCACGCGTTGTAGAAAATCCGAATACGTGATGGTATCGGTCGCTGTGCGCTGACCACCAAGGTTGTTGAATACAGTCATTAATATGACCGCAATCACCACCCAGAGCAGCACATTTTTTAGTAAATCACTCAAAGACTTAACCCCTCAAAACGCGGTGTTGTCCACGTTTGTAATTAGCTCGATACCAATGGTATGGAACGATCATAACAAGTTCCTTGCCACGACATATACTTCTCGGCTCCGCGCCCTGCTGGCGAGAGGCTTTCTTATCTTTACGCTACGAAAGCTTTTCCGTACCTGCTGCATGTACTCATCAAATCCCGCGCCCTGAAAAACTTTTGCCACAAAAGCCCCGTCAGAGCTCAAAAACTCTTTCGCTGATTCCAGAGCAAGCTCGACAAGGGCCATGGCTCGGGCCTGATCAGACACCCCCACCCCGCTTATGTTGGGCGCCATATCTGACAAAACAAGATCAGTCTGACGGTTTTTCATTAACACTGAGATCTCATCAGCGGTGTTTTGTTCGGTAAAGTCGCCTAATACAAACTGGACATCAGGTAATCCATCCATTGGCAGGATATCGGAGGCGATAATAGTGGAATCGCCCCCTGCCCGTCGTGACAGATACTGGGTCCAACCACCGGGCGCTGCCCCCAACTCCAGAATTATGGAGGAGGGCCGAATAAGGTGGTCTTTTTCGTCCAGCTCTATCAGCTTGTACACGGCTCGCGAACGGTAACCATCAGCGGCTGCTTGCTTCACGTAGGGGTCTGAGGCATGCTCATTCAGCCAACGATTACTACTTTTACTGCCCGATCGCCCCACAATCCCTCATACTCGCTCGCCTCCCCATGCCTCTATTGTAAGGGGTTTACAGACATTCGCCAGCTAATAACCGTACTGATTACCTTTGTTAATGAAACAGCCCTCCCTAAAACGAGCCGCACGCTCTCGAAGTAACACCGCTAACTCATCCCCCGAACGCAAGCCTGCCAAGCCTTTGAACAAGGCAGACAAGCGTTATCTTCGCTCGCTGGCACATGATCTCAAGCCCGTTGTCAGTCTGGGACAAAAGGGACTAACGGATGCCGTCAGCCGTGAGCTGGACGGCGCCTTGCTCCATCACGAGCTGGTCAAGATCAAGCTCAGTGTTGGTGAGAAAGAGGCAAAACTTGCTCAACTTGACGCACTATGCCGCTCAGTCAAGGCGGAATGCATCCAGCAGATAGGGCATACCGCCACCCTATTCAGGCGCAATGCGAAAAAGCCGGTTATCGATCTGGCAGCCGCTAAACGCTCTTGAATGGCAGGGATGTCTACGCTCGGTCGGGCAAATAGGCCGACGCTTTAAGCCCTCCAAGCGCCGCGGATGGTGTCAAGGTTAGTCGCCCCTCGTAAGTATCAACAATATCCTTGACAATCGACAGCCCAAGCCCGTGGCCTGCTACTGATTCGTCAAGCCTGACCCCGCGCTCGGTAAGGCGGCCCAGAACCTCTGGAGAACAACCCGGGCCATCATCTTCTACATCAATGATAACGCCATCAGCGTTGTGCATAGTGAGCTCCACACGCCGCTCACACCATTTCACCGCGTTATCCAGCAAGTTGCCGATCAACTCCAGCATATCCTGCCGATCATGCACAAGCTTTACACCGTTGGCGACGTTGTAACTTACCTTTACACGCTTGTCGGAATACACCTGCTCAAGCAGGCCGATCATGGCCGGTAATTCTGCGTCAACATCAAAGCGCTTGCCAACCGCACCGCGCCCTGCCAGACGTGCGCGTTTCAGCTCGCTTTCAATCATCCTGCGAATATGCCCTGCATTTTGTGCAATGGCCACTCTTTCCGGCTCACCGATATGCGAGTTTTCGCTTGAACGAATCAGAAGATTCAATGGACCTTTCAGCGAGTGCGCCAGATTACCCACCGCGTTGCGCGATTGTCGCAGACGTTGTTCAAAGCGGCGCAGCAACTGATTGAACTCAACGACAAGCGGCATGATTTCCGATGGCACATCTTCAGACAAGGCCACCGCCTGTCCATGCTCCAGACGCAACATGTCCAGACGAATGCGCTCAAGTTTTGCCACCGAGCGTCGCAGAATGATCCGCTGAACCATGAGCAATACACATAACAAAACCACCGCAAGGACGGCGGCAAACCACTGAAAAACCTTTAGTTTGGCAGATATCGCACTGGTGTCCTGCAGAACACCCAGTACGATGGTCTCACCATTAATACGGTAACCGCCAAACCACGCCAGCAGCGGTTGAGCCTGTTTTCCGGCCTGTACTCCAAATAGGCTGAGCTTTGCACTTTGCCCTGCTACCAGAGACGGAATGCTGGACAGCAGCGTCTCATTCATCGCTGGCACGGCTTGCATGTCATCTTTGAAGGCAATGATGTACTGTCTGCCAGGCTGATCATTTGCGCGGCGTTCAAGCGCTGCCTGACGCTCTGCATACTCCTCGTGCACAAGCGCCCTTAGGGAACGTGCCTGTCTTTCCATCTCACTGTACACATAACTATCTGTGAGCATGCTACTGGCCAAGGTTACCGTCCACCAGAAAATAAACATAAGGATGACCAGCGAGCCAACCAGTCCTATTTGCAAGCTTCTTTCGAGAGAGTTCAAGGTAGATCAGTTGGTGGGATCGTTGAAAATATACCCTTGACCGCGCTTGGTCAAAATCATTTGTGTACCAATTTTTTCGCGTAATCGACGGATATACACTTCGATGAGATTGCTGTCACGCTCCGAGTCCTGATCGTACACATGTTCGGATAAATGCGATTTTGAAAGAATACGTCCACTGTTCAGCATCATGTAGCGCAATAACCTGAATTCGGTGCCGGTTAACTGGTGTGTCTCCTCACCCACGCAAACCTGTTGTACGTCTTCATCAAGCGATAAGGCTCGGGTTTCGATGCGACTGGACGTACGACCGTGACGGCGGTAGATCAGCGCGCGTATCCGGGCAATCAGCTCCTCAATATGAAACGGCTTGCCCAGATAATCATCTGCCCCGGCTTTGAATCCATCCACTCGCTCGTACCAGGCATCGCGCGCTGTCAGCACAATGACAGGTACAAGGTTGCCGCGGCTGCGCCAGGCTTGAAGAACATCAATACCCGGTTTCTGGGGCAGACCCAGATCCAGAACTACAGCGTCATAGGGCTCTGTATCACCCAAATGCTCAGCATCGACACCGTTATCTGCAACGTCAATGGCAAATCCGGCTTTGACCAGATCCGAACGCACGAATGCAACAAGTTCGGGATCATCTTCGACAAGTAAGAGGCGCACTGATTGGGCTCATTGTGTTTCAAAATATCAATGGCAATTATGGCTTACTCGGACTTTGAATGGACTTAGTTTGATTAAGAGGTGGCAATTAGTGCGTTTTTGGGTACGATAAGAGGCTACGGGGTACGCAACGTGAGCGATAAAGTACAACATGGCCCGAAATCACAAGTTCTTTTTCGATAAGGACGGAAGCCCGAAAGCAAGAGGCCCGGCGTCGGAAAAGGTGTTAATGACCTTTCTTGAGGTCGACGTCCAAGGCAGCGATCACATTTGCCGCGATCTCATGGACGACCTGACAGCCGTTGAGGACGAGTCTGACGACTCCCGCGAATTCATTGGCAATGCCCATACTGTGACCATTACACCGACAGAGGCAATAATTGTTCTCAACACCCCCGATGTCGCAACTAATGCATCAACCGACACATCAACCGATGTGACGCAAGACTCGGTGACAGGGGCAAAAACCGAGGCGGCATCTAATTTGACAACCGACAGCGCCTATCACGTGCCACTCAAGCATTTTCGAGAAATTCTGGAGGATTGGGAGGCTTTTATCCTTGATGACCAGTTAGACGACCCGATGGCCGACGAAGACTATGTTTAAAGTGGTAATCTTGATTCTTTATAAATGGGCCAGATCGGTATGAAAAGCATTCTCGATATATTATTGTCCAGCGACAACAAACCGGCACTGCAGGAGATGCAAAAGAAATTTGATCTCAGCGAAGCCGAGACACGCACAGCCGTAGAGGAACTTATACCCGCGTTGTCACGTGGAATCCAGAACAACACCAAAGATGCCGGTGGCATGGACGAACTGCTGGAAGCCCTGCGAACGGGCGAGCATGCAAAATACATGGAACAGCCAGGTAGCCTCAGCGACGCTGCCACCACACGCGAAGGCAACGATATTCTCGGTCACATATTTGGTGACAAGAAAGTCAGCCGTGAAGTTGCCAGCCGTGCCTCTCAGAAAGCCGGTATCAGTAGCAGCCTTCTGAAAAAGATGCTGCCGGTGGTTGCCACTCTTGTCATGGGTGCCATGAGTAAGAAGGTGTTGGGAGGCGGAAACACCGGACGGACCGTGCAGGCAGGCAGTGGTGGCATTCTGTCTTCGCTACTCGATAGCGACCGTGATGGCTCCATCTGGGACGATGTTCTGGGTATGGCCGCCCGCTCCATGCTGCGATAAGAAAATCATGCTTAAACAGCTCATCCTTGATGCCGACCGATGTACAAGTTGCCTGCAATGTGAAATGGCTTGTTCACTTGAACACGAAGGCTTGTTTGCACCTGCCTTCTCACGCATCAAAGTTTTCGAGTTTGAACATGGCAAGAGAAATATCCCGTACACGTGCACACAATGTGACGAGGCGTGGTGTATGCACGCCTGCCCTACGGATGCTATTTCCATAAACCATGAGCTGGGAACAAAAATAGTTAACGAGTCAATGTGTGTAGGCTGCAAGGTGTGCACCATCGCATGCCCTTACGGCACCATCAACTACAACACACGAAGCGGTAAGGTTACCAAATGCAACTTGTGCGATGGTGATCCGAAGTGTGCGGAGGCCTGCCCCACTGGCGCTATCGAATACGGAGTTCCGGCATGACGTGGCATAACCGTTTGCTGCGCGTTAACCTGACTGATCACACCAGCACCGTTGAACCACTTAATGAACAATGGCGAGATGAGTATCTGGGCTCCCGCGGGCTGGGTACAAAGTATTTGATGGAAATGATGGACCCGGCAGTTGATGCCATGTCTCCGGACAACGTCCTCATTTTCGCTACGGGCCCGTTAACGGGAACCATGGCATCTACAGGTGGTCGTTATGCAGTGCTTGCAAAGGGACCTTTAACCAATGCTATAGCATGCTCCAACTCGGGCGGTAAATTTGGTGCCGAGCTTAAGTTTGCAGGCTACGACATACTTATTCTAGAAGGTCGTTCAGCCACACCGGTCTACCTGCTGATACAAGATGAAAAGGTACAGATAAAACCAGCTGAGGACTACTGGGGCACAACGGTCTGGCACACGGAAGAAACATTAAAAGAGGTACATCAGGATCCACAAATCAAAGTCGCCTCTATCGGGGTTGCTGGTGAGCAAGGCGTAAAGTACGCCTGTGTTGTCAACGACCTGCATCGTGCTGCCGGGCGTTCAGGCGTTGGCGCTGTCATGGGCTCTAAACATTTGAAGGCTATTGCAGTGCGCGGCACCCACGGTGTTCCGGCAAGAGATGCTTCGCGTTTCATGTCGGTGGTTAAACATACTAATCAATTGCTTGCCGATAGCGCTGGTCGCCGCGATCTCACCGACTATGGCACCAACGCCATGATCGACACCATGAATGCGTTTGGCGGTCTGCCAACCCGCAATTTTCAGGAAGTCAGCTTCGATGGTACAAACAATATAAACCCCAGTGCCATGAGTACGGTAACCGAAAACGGCCATAAGAACCTTATCACCAATAAAGCCTGCTTCGGATGCACTATCGCTTGCGGTCGTATAGCGCATATCGACAAAGAGCATTGGTCTATCCGTGACCGTCCACAATATCAGCATGCCTCAGGTGGCCTTGAATACGAAACAGCTTTTGCGTTTGGCCCGGTGATCGGAGTTGATGATATCGACGCACTGACTTTCGCAGGCTACCTGATGAACGAACATGGTATGGATCCCATCTCCTTCGGCGTCACCCTGGCGGCGGCCATGGAACTGTTCGAGCTTGGCATTATCACCACGAAGCACACAGACGGGATGCAGCTGAACTTCGGCAATGCCGAAGCACTAACCGTCATGGCAGAAAAAACCGGCCTGCAGACTGGTTTCGGCAAACTTCTTGGCCTTGGCGCAAAGCGCTTATGCGAACATTTTGGACGGCCGGAACTTGCCATGGTTGTCAAAGGTCAGGAGTTTGCAGGCTATGACTCCCGCGCTCAACAAGGCATGGGACTGGGATATGCCACTAGCAACCGCGGTGCCTGCCATCTTAAACATGATGTGTTCACAGAAGACATGCAAGATCAGTCTGGCAACGGTAAAGCGCAGCCGTGCAAATCATCACAAGACAAGATTGCAATGATCGATTCAGCAGGCATTTGCCTGTTTACTGTTTCCGCCTGGGACACGGGCGAATTCCAGCAACTTATCAGCGCCGCCTGTGGTGACGACTGGACTGATCAGCGTCTACTTGATACCGGCGAACGTATCTGGAATCTGGAACGTCTATTCAATCTGCAAGCCGGTCTGGGCAAAGCCGATGACACGCTTCCTCCCCGTCTGCTTGAAACCCCGGCTCCCAGTGGTGTAGCGAAGGGCCGCGTTGCCGAAATGAATATAATGCTGCCAGAGTACTACCAGCTACGCGGATGGGACACTGAGGGCCGACCCACCACAGAAACACTTAACAGGCTGGGGCTTCAACTGTATCGTGCGCATTGACATAACGCTTGGCGGAGCACTCATTCAGTTTCTTCCACCAGACGAAAGTGGCAATCAGTTCACGTATACGCACGAATCCTCTGTAAGCCTCAGTGAGCTGCTAGGCACCTTGGGTATTGGTCGCGAGCGGCGTCTGCTAACCATCCTGAATGGCAATGTCATTCATCCTGATGCATTTGGGGAGATCATATTGAACGATGGTGATGCACTATCTCTGATGCCCCCTATTGTCGCTGGCTAAAATCGTTACCACCAGATTTGTTGATCAGTTTGCAAATTAGAGTTGCCAACAGCAAGCGCGCCGGAAACCGCGTAACTCGACAATACTTCCTTAACTGCCAAACATTGCGCAGTATTCGAGTCTCACTAAGCAATTATTCCCATTGTATTTACGCCGAAACATCCTATAACTTTGAGACAACTTACAGGTCTGACCCTAGTCATCATCGAATGTGGAGAACAATGTGAACCAGAAATTACAGAATGTCACACGGACCCTGCATGAACTGATAAAAGAACTACCGAGCATCCAGGCGCATTGCAGTGCCGAGACGATACAACGCCATGTGCAACTTATCGCATATTTTCAACGTCAATACGATCAACTCGTCTTATCGAACGCGGTGAGCGAGCCGGTTTAACGCGAAAATGTGAATATTAAATACGAATGCTTCTCATATACACTAAGATATTGACTAGTAAAAAGTTTTCCTTAATTCACGTTCATAAAGCAAGAGTCATCTAGTAGCCCGGTGTGTCGTATACTTATTCAGTAGTCACAATACATTTACATTGGAAGCTTTTAAAATGACTGATATCAAACGTCGTAAGTTTGTAACTTTATTAGGCGCTAGCGCCTCAGTGGTTCCCTTAAGCGCTCTGGTAGCCAGCTTGCCAAGTCACGCAGCTGATGTTGTCGATCCAGAGTCAGCTCAGGCAAAAGCACTGCAATATGTGGCCGTCTCCGAAGAGGCAGACAAGAACTGTGCTAATTGCACACTGTACACCGGTGATGCAGACGCTGAGCAAGGCCCATGCCCCTTGTTTCCTGGTTCAGAAGTAGCTGCTGAAGGCTGGTGCAGTGCCTGGGTTGCCAAGGCGTCTTAGCCAAACAATAGTCCGCTAGATAATAGGCGCACTTGTCCGCAAGTGCGCTTTTTTTACGAACGGAATTCCTGAATGACAAATTATTTTCAAATACAAGTCTCTCTATTGCATAGTAAAGACCAACGGTAAATATGGGATCTTATCTTCGCTAGGCTCTACAGATCATATTGAACGGTTACTATAAGGCCACTGACCTCAAGAGGCCAAATCATGGCTACCAGCTTACTGACATTGCTCGATGACGTTGCATCCATCCTTGATGACGTTGCAGCGATGACCAAAATCGCAACGAGGAAAACGGCAGGCGTATTGGGCGACGATCTCGCACTTAACGCTCAACAGGTGACCGGGGTTAAAGCCGAACGCGAGCTTCCAGTCGTCTGGGCAGTTGCCAAGGGCTCTGCTGTTAACAAGCTCATACTCGTACCTGTAGCACTGATTATCAGTGCCTTCGTACCGGCACTCATAACACCTTTACTAATGATTGGTGGCCTATATCTGTGCTTTGAAGGCGTGGAAAAACTCAGTCACAAATTTTTACACCCGGAAGAGGCAGAAGAAAAAAAGCGTCAGCTTCTGGAAGCTGTAGCTGACGAAAAACTGGATATGGTAGAACTTGAGAAAACCAAAATAAAAGGGGCTATACGCACCGATTTTGTACTCTCTGCCGAGATTATCGTGATCTCTCTTGGCACTGTCGCAGCCAGCACCTTCAGTGTGCGAGTGGCAACACTGATCGCCATTTCGGCTATCATGACGATTGGCGTTTATGGACTGGTTGCCTGTATCGTGAAACTGGACGATGCAGGTCTGCATTTGTCCCAACCCGCCGATGGTGGCACGCCAAACGCCGCTAGTGCAGCTCTGGGCAGAGGCATACTCTGGTTTGCGCCGCTATTGATGAAGTTTCTATCGGTGGTGGGCACTGCAGCCATGTTCATTGTTGGCGGCGGCATTCTCACGCATGGTTTTCACTGGTTATCCGAGCAAATAGCAGCGGCTGCCAGTGGCGTATCAGGTTTACCGGTATTCGGTGATATCAAAGGAATTGGAACCGTGGCAGAACAACTTACAACCACCCTGCTTAACACTGCAGTAGGCTTACTGGCCGGTATCCTTGCACTGCTGGTGTACATGGGCATACAGAAGGTTCGCGGCAAGAGCGCCCATTAACATTATGCAGTGACCTGCCCCATCTTAAATATAATCCACCTTTCTTAAGATGGACAGGTTACTACATAGTGTCTAGCGGATTGATCAGTGAGTTAATGCGTTGCTCACATTTTCTTATCTAGCCTTTGTCAGTAGGCTGTGCGCTCTGGGTATCCTCTGCCGACTCGATCAGTCCGATACTGCGCGCTCGCTCCTCCCATTGCTTGCGGGCAAGTACCTGCATATCAGCAGCATTGTCCTGCTCATCAACAATCTCAAGACCCAGAAGCGTCTCGATGACATCTTCCATCGTTACGATGCCAGCGGTACCACCAAACCCATCCAGAACGATCGCTATGTGTTCTCGCTTGGTAGTGAAATGGCTGAACAGATCAGGGATAGGAAACTCCTCCTTAACCGCCAGCACATCGCGACGAATTGACGAAAGTGGCTCTTCGCCTTTTCCTTCGACTATCTGACGCAGCAACTGATCTTTAAGCACATAGCCGGTTATATGATCTGATGACACTTCAAAGATCGGTATTCGCGAAAAACGCAAATTTGGATGGGTATCGTGAAACTCGCGACAGCTCTGAGTCTGATCACCGGCGATCATCACCGTGCGCGGCGTCATGACGTTTTTTGCAAAAATAGTATTGAAGCGTAGAAGATTTCGCAAAATGTTCGACTCGCCTTCATCAAACACACCTTGCTGTGAGCCTAACTCTGCCATCGCACCAAAGTCTGCACGACTGAATACCGATGCCTCTTTATCCTTTTTCAGCGCTTTGGTAATGATCTGACTGACGTACACCAGTGGCGCCAGCACCCACATGACAAACTTCAAGCATTTAACGGTAAAGCCTGCAAGCTCCTTCCAGTAGTTGGCACCGATAGTCTTCGGAATGATTTCTGACAATATGAGAATAGCCAGCGTCATCAGAACAGGCACCACGGCCGTACCAATGAAAGAGGCTCCCCATATCTTGGTAGCTTGCGCGCCTACTCCAATGGCCCCCACGGTATGAGCAATAGTATTGAGCGTAAGAATGGCTGCCAGAGGCCGATCTATGTTGTCCTTGAAGACTTGCAGGGTTTCACCCAACTCGCCACCTTCCTGAACCTTCATTTGCGTAAATGAGGGCGTAATGCTCAGCAACACAGCTTCCCAGACCGAACAGAGGAAAGAAAAGACAATGGAGACCAGTAAAAAGACGATCAACAGGGTATACATATAGTGTTCAGACCTTTCAAATCCTGTGCAAATGCACTTGGTAGTTTATGGTACCCGAACCGCTGGTTTACTGCGTACCCTTACAAACCCTACAGGCCCGTTCCAAAATAATGACACCTGATGCAAGAGACTTCTGGTTCCTGCCACTTGGCGGCTGTGGCGAGATCGGGATGAATATGAACCTTTACGGTCACAACGAGCAATGGTTGATGGTGGACTGCGGCGTTACTTTTCGGGATGCCGACGGCGGCAATCGCAGCGGTTACGACATCCAGATGCCCGACCCTGCATTTATTGCAGAACAACACGAGAAACTTCAGGGCTTATTACTCACGCATGCCCATGAGGACCACATCGGCGCTGTAGCACACTTATGGCGTCGATTACGCTGCCCGGTGTATGCCACGCCTTTTACCGCCGAGCTGCTGCGACGCAAGCTTGCCGAGCATGGTCTGGATGCCAAGGTTCCCATCCATCTTGTCGAGGCACTTGACCGTTTTCATATCGGTGCTTTTGATGTGGAGTGGGTGCCCAACACCCACTCTATACCCAGCCCCTGCGGCCTGGTCATACGCACGCCTGCTGGCAGTGTCTTCCATACGGCCGACTGGAAGCTGGATCCGGACCCCGTAGTGGGTCACGGCTTCATCGAAAGCGAATACCGGAAACTGGGTAAGGAAGGCGTGCAGGCAATGGTTTGTGATTCCACCTGTGCCAATCAGCCCGGGCATTCTCTGTCTGAGGGCGCTTTATATGAGGGTCTCCATCATCACATCAATGCAGCCAGCGGACGCGTTGTGGTTGCCTGCTTTGGCAGCAATATAGCTCGGCTGCATACATTGACCAATGTTGCGGCTGCCACCGGACGCCATCTTGGCCTGCTGGGACGCTCATTGATCAATACCGCCTCGGCCGCCCGAGCCACGGGTCTGTGGCCCGATGTCACCACCCTCGTTCAATCAGACCACTTGGGGTATTTGCCGCGCGAGACACTGTTGCTGGTGGCAACTGGCAGTCAGGGCGAGCCCCGCACAGCGCTTAACCGGCTCAGTCACGATAGTTTTCGTGACTTGACATTAGATGCTGGCGATACGGTTATCTTCAGTGCCCGTGCTATTCCAGGCAACGAAGATCAGATCAATAGCCTTATGGCACGGCTGGAAGCCAAAGGTATTTACGTCATAACGCCAGAGATGTCATCATTGCCCATTCATGCATCCGGGCATCCCGGCGCTGAGGAACTAAGAAAGCTCTACGATTGGGTCAATCCGCAACTGTTGATTCCGGTGCATGGCGAAACAGAACATCTGGACGCTCAGGTCGAGCTTGCCAAGGCTTGTGGTATCAAACGTCAGCTTAATGGTCGTAACGGGGATTTGTTTACCATCGCCCCAACCACCTCGATAAGAAGGGAAGCTGTACCCGTGGGAAGGCTGGGTATAGGACGCAAATCCCTAGAGAAAATCGTTTAGCTCAGCTTGAAAAGCCGACATTACCTTCCACCCTGGTGAGTCGATAACCAACACGTCGAACCCTTTTGAGCTCCCAGCCTTGTTCACGCGAAAGACCGAGTTTCTTGCGCACCCTGCAAGCAGCCGTATCGATGCGACGAGAATCCATATGCGGAGGTAATGACCAGACCCAGGTCATAAGCTCGGAATTTTTAACAACTGTGTCAAGCCTTGAAAACAGATAACAGGCAAACTCGAATTCCTTTGGACTCAGGTCTATCTGATTGCCTGCACGCATCACCCTTCGTCTCTGGATATTAAAAAAAATATCCCCCTCATAGAACGATCTTAAGGCTTCCGATCGATGTTTCCGAAGGGCTGCCTCCAGACGCGCCTGAAGCACTCTGTCAGGCTCAAGAAGATTGAAGAAATGACGCGCGCCTTCATTGAAATGCCTGACAGCGGTGTCTTCTTGGGTACAATCGGAGATTACAATGACACGCGATACCTTCTCGGCGTCGGGCAGAATCGGCGTGGAGGGAGGTTCGTCATGTCTATGACAAATGACGACAGCAAAAGCGTTTGCTTCAGGCAATTGCGCAGTTTCGCAATAGCAAATACTAGATCCGACAACCCCTGAAAAACTCAGCAGTCGAGTAATGCGGGATGCATCACTGGCTCGAGTGGCGTTTATAGCAATCGTGCTACCGTAATCCTGGTGGACAGCGGCATTACTGTCAGGCTCAGCACCTGCTTCAGCGCTTTGTCCCACTTGAGTATCTCTTTGTGACAATACAGCGACCATGCAACACTCCGTAGTAAGTTGTTGCGCGCGAGGCTGTACCACTGAGCTTGGGCCCAATCAGCAACTAGCACTACTTGATATGACTGTGGATGGGCAGGCAGAGTCTTGCCGTATCCATGCTTGCAATATTGACAAACATTTTTCAGTCGTTCACGCGAGTATACACAGACTATGCGCGGCATCTCGCAGGTGTGACTCTCGTTTACAATTGAATGGTTACGGCTCGTGAAACAACAAATTTTGTATCTCACGAATACCAATCCAGCGCTTTAGCTATTCAGTAACCTGTTTGCCACCAGTTCGCCGGGTGGCAAACCAGACGCCGACGGCGGCCACAGCCATGCCCACCCAGGCCAGCGGACTCATGTGTTCGTCCAGCACTAACCAGGCAATTAACGCTGACATCGGTGGCACCAGAAAAAACAATGCCGATACCCGAGTTGCTTCACCGCGCCTTATCATCATTAATAACAGGCTAATGGCCAGCAGCGAATTACCAATAACAAGATACGCAAGCGCTAACAGGAAGGGCGTGGTAACCGTGATATTCATAGGCTCGAATACGAAAGCCAACGGTAGAGTGCCCGCCAGACCCACACTGTACTGAACCAGATTTGCAGTCAATGGATGATGCGATACGCCGAAACGTTTTTCCCACACCGTAGCCAGTGTAAAAGCTAAAAGCGCCGATACCGAAAACAGCACAACGATGATGCTGACGATCTGAATCCCGGCATTCCCCACCAGAACCAAAACCGTACCCGTCATGCCCAAAGCCAGACCCAGCCAACGCCGAAACGAAACTTTTTCGCTGGAGACCATCGGCATGATCAGAGCAACAAGAATTGGTTGAAGCGAGGTAATCAAGGCCACTGTACCCGCCGATCCACCATGTGCAAACGCCATCCAGCCAGTGCCAAAGTACACCACCTGAATTAGAAAGCCCACCAGCACCAGATTAAACCACTGCTTGACACTGGCAGGCATGCGAGGCTTGTAGATCAGAACCAATGGCAGCAATAGCACCACAACACAGGCATAACGAAGCGCCAATAAAGTTAGCGGATCGGCATCACTGATACCGATTTTGGCAACGGTGAAACCGCCAGACCACAGCAACAGGAAAATACCAGGTGCACAGGTGATAAGTAAACGCATAATTGACTGGGAAAGGCTGGCGAAGACAATGAAGGATGCCGTCGCTGGAGTTTTTAATGACGAAGGCCTGCGGTCGACAATTTTAGAACACTAGGGTTAACTGAGAGCGTTTGCTAGCGCCATTAACACCCCTGCTAGAACACTCCAGGAATGGGAACAAGGTCGTGTCGCACCGCCTGGGGCGGCGTTGAAACTGTGTGAGCTTATACTCGATCAACCAGAATTGCTGTCTGCATAGATTTTCAGATAAGACCGAGCTCGGTTCGAAGCCGCACTAGATCGACTATTGATGACTACTTCGCTCCCGAAGCATGCAAAGGGCTTGCAGACCTCAGCCGAAGCTGGGGAACACGAGTGGGGATTACTGAGCCCACTGTAGCGCCGATGCCGTGATGAACATCAGGCATTGCAGCAACATGGCTATGGATAAAGGGTAGCTCGGCAATTTTTGAGAGTTGATTGTAGGCACTGGGATCGATATCTTCTGTGTAAATCTTAACGGGTACACGACCCTTATTGATAGTTCGTAATATCGGCATGATAAATTTTCCTTAATGTGTGATGCGTCAATAATTAAAGGCAGTTAAATGGAGAGTGGATTCGCGCCACCCTCCAATACAAGCTACTGCTTCAACCGCACCAGCCCGCTCATGACGCTATCAAGACCTCCGTAAACAGACAGGTTGCCAACATTTTCGGTAACCCGCTCAAGAGTCTCGAGTTCCTTCATATCGCCTGGCAAGATAATATCCTTGACGCCAACGCTCTTCACGTCAACACCAAATCCTGCAAATCGCTGTTCAACAAATTCTGCAAACACGCGATCGATAACAGTCTTGTCTTCCAGCAACGCATCAAGGCTGCGTGTACCTACTGCTGCGCGCAAACTAAATTGCAATTCCTTGTACAACTGATCCAGTGGATCCTTCAAGCTCTGCACAGCCTTTGCTGCATCAACGAACTGGTAGGTCGCAGTAACATTGATACGCAGCGCCACCTTGTCACGGGTCAGAATTTCCTGACCTTGAACCTCAAGTGTTTGTACACGCAGGTCAACACTATCGATCTTGATCTCGCGATCAAAACGCCAGAACGCATGAACCCCTGCTGGCAGGATCTTAATGAACTCACCATCGGTGTACAACAGACCAATATGACTTGCATCAATGCGGCGGATTGCAATCGCGCGAGTCAGAATAGCCTTTGTTCGAACATCAGTTTGGTCGAACAATTGCCGGCTGGCTTGCTTCTCGATCCCAATACTAGCGGTTAGGTCGTAACGTTCCACGACAGTATTCACAATACCCTTCCAATACAACGCACGCTTGTCAGGACCGAGTACGGCTGTCAGTCGATTGTTATGGTAGACGACCGCTACATCATCCCTGCCTGTTTGCACTACTTCA
>Ga0209187_1000959_pt1 | contig 39145 bp, 39 predicted proteins | sample BantaG_FD_187430 | JGI IMG/M metagenome (GOLD analysis project Ga0209187, IMG submission 187430) | Marine algal microbial communities from Bantry Bay, Ireland - BantryBay_4 metaG (SPAdes) (version 2) | ecosystem: Host-associated > Algae > Red algae > Unclassified | place: Bantry Bay, Ireland...
TTATTTTGAAATGAATCGAATCAAAAATGACGCGAATACTCACTGTATTTAAGGATTTTTTGGTGAAGAGTCATTTTAAAAGAAATACTCAAAAAAGTAAATAAATTTGTGAAACAGTGTAATAAGTGAAAGAGAAAAAATAACTTGCGCCATTCTACTTGTTCTTTTTCCCTCTAAAAAATGACGGCGTATAATTGGCTCAACTTATTTATTCTCTTTCACTAAATTAAATTTTTACTTAAGATGAATATTTTGTTAAGGACGGGTCTTGTTGGTATCTTTGTCATTCTAATGACCTTAATATCTTGCACGAGCGATGTATGCTATGAGTGCATTGGTTTTGAAGGAAACACAAGTGGCGTATCGCAAGATACCGTTATTTGTGCCGATCAATTCAGTTCCAGAAAGGCATTTGATGATAGAGTGGAAGTCTATGAAGGACTTGGAGGAACTTGTAATGAGCAATAGAGATTAATATTATGATTTAAAAAATTATTCGTTCCGCCCACACAATTGAAACCCACCGACCCAAATTTACGTAAGAGCAAGAGGAAAATATGCTGGAGACCATAAAGGAAAATATAACCATATACCAAGCCATAGTTGCCGTGTTGCTACTTTTGGGAACTGTATTTAGCGTCTATACGCCGGATCTGTTTGTTCTCAAAATCGGGGCACAGTTTGCAGCGCAATTTATGTTTTTGTGTTTGTTTTTGGGTTTTCTGTTTATGTTTTTGCGCTCTACCAATCTGATGTTTGTCAGTTTTGCAGCTTGCGCCTTGCTGTGTATTTTTTTGAAAGCCTCCTTCCACGATACCGAACATGCCGCTTTTTATCCCAAACTCAATGGCGAACCCGTTTTTAAAGTTGCCCATTTCAATGTCGGCACGACGAGTCAGTCACCGCCAAGCATGATAGAGACCATTTTAACTTCAGATGCTGATGTGGTATCCATTCAAGAGTTGACTTTTGATTGGAATATGTTTTTGAAAAATGGTTTGAAAAATAAATATCCATATTCAGAATCTATCGTTCGCTTGGACTTTCGGGGCTTGGCGATTTATTCCAAATATCCGCTCACGCAAGTTGATACTTTTCATTATAAAGAATCACCAAATATTTATGGCAATATTCAGATAGACGATAGATATGATGAAGTGTTTTTTGTCTATTCCAATACCGAACCTCCTGTCAATATTCCTGCTTTTGGAAAAATACGCAGACACCTCTCGCAAGTAGCCGACATGGTCAAAAATATTGATGTGCCTGTACTGACATTAGGCGCGTATAATGTCGTTCCTTGGTCTTATGAACTCAAATCTTTTCGTACAAAAACGGGACTTTGCAACGGAAGGCGTGACTTTATGCCCAATCTGCTAAACAACTCCGCCTTACGCACTCCGACCTATCATATTTTACATTCTAATAAACTTGAATGTATTGATTTTCAGACACTTTCGGATTCCGGAGGCGATTACGTCGGTGTGATAGGACAATTCCAATATAAACCAATCTATGCTAAAGGATCGATTCAATAGCTTTCGATACGCCTTCAAAGGCATTGCGGATTTGCTCAAGTCGCAAGCCAATGCGAGGATACACCTTGTGGCTACCATTGCCGTGCTTACTGCGGGGGCTTTTCTGGAATTAACACTCAATGAATGGTGTTTAATAACACTCTGTATTACTTTTGTATTCAGTGCAGAAGCCGTCAATACCGCTATCGAATATCTTACCGACCTTATCTCACCCGATTATCATCCGCTTGCCGGAAAAGCAAAAGACGTAGCAGCAGCAGCCGTCTTACTGGCAGCTATTGGCGCAACTATCGTCGGACTAATTATTTTTTTACCAAAAATATGGACGATTTTGAATTTTGTCCTAATACTTGATACCTGATACCATTTCGTATTCACAGAATAAAGAACCTTTATAACACATGAATAACACTTACGTAGCCATTATGGCAGGAGGCATCGGCAGTCGATTTTGGCCCGGTAGCCGTATCCATCGCCCAAAACAATTTCTGGATATTCTCGGCACGGGCAAATCATTGATTCGATTGACTTTTGAACGATTTTTAAATGTATGTCCGGCAGAAAATATTTTTATTTTAACCAATAAAATCTATCGCGAACAAGTCAAAGAGCATCTTCCCGAAATTTCTTATGACCAAATTCTTTGCGAACCTTCTCGTAATAACACTGCCCCTTGCGTGGCTTATACGGCATTCAAATTACATGGTCTCAATCCTGATGCTAATTTTGTCGTCGCGCCTTCCGACCACATTATTTTACAAGAAAATGCTTTTGTCGAAACGATAAAAAAAGGCTTAAATTTTACGGAAAACAACAACGCACTTGTCACGCTTGGTATTCGTCCGACTCGACCTGATACGGGTTATGGATATATCAATTTTGAAGCGAAATCACAAGGTGGAATTCATGGCGTTGTACGTTTCACTGAAAAGCCTGACCTTGACCGTGCGACGCAATTTGTAAAGAGTGGTGACTACCTTTGGAATGCAGGAATTTTTCTATGGAAAGCCGAACATATTATCAAGGCATTCGAGGAACATCAACCCGAAATATTTAATACCTTTAATCAAATAAAACACGATTTTAATACGCCGAATGAGCAAAACACGATTGATGTAGTCTATCCTACAACACCCAGTATATCAATTGATTATGCTATCATGGAAAAGGCAAAAAACGTCTATACGATTCCGTCTGAATTTGGTTGGTCGGATTTGGGAACATGGAATTCGCTACATGCCGAATTTGAAAAAGATGAGCATCAAAACGCATTGAATACAGACAATATTCTTGTCTATGATACCTCAGATTGTTTGATACGTGCGCCCAAAGACAAGCTCGTAGTCGTCAAAGATTTGGACAATTATATTGTGGTGGATGAAGATGATGTGCTGCTCATTTATCCGAAAAGTAAGGAGCAGGAAATCAAAGCCGTTACCAAAGAAATTAAAACGAAAAAAGGTGAACGGTATTTGTGATAATTTTACCACGAAAAACTCTCGCGTCAGACAGTCGTCTGCGGACTGATAAACTGCGGACACATTACACTTCCCTTTTTATTAAATAATGTGCTAAGTCGCGCATTTCGGTTTTGCGGTCATCTACTACCTTGATGGCATCTAAGTGAGCAAGGGCATTAGAAAGATAAGTGTCCATTTTTTTTTCGGCGATATTGCGAATATTGTATTGATTAAAGAGTGCTTTAACTTGTTGTATTTTGTCGCTTGGGTTCGTAGTTGGTGTTTGCATGAGTGCGCGGAGGTTTTCCGCATCGGCAAGCTTGGCAAGTTCGAGTGTTTTTAGGACGAGAAATGTTTTTTTATTTTGAATAATATCACCGCCTACTTTTTTACCAAATTTTTCCGGATCACCAAAGGTATCTAAGATGTCATCTTGTAATTGGAAGGCAATTCCGATATCCCGCCCGAAGTTGGCAACGTGTTGAGCATCCTCTCCGCTTGCGCCTCCGATTAATGCGCCCATCTCCATACTACCCGACAAAAGTACCGCCGTTTTATACTCGATCATGTGCAGATATTCGAGAATCGTAACTGTATCACTGGTCTCGAAATTCATGTCGTATTGTTGCCCTTCACATACGCCTATCGCTACACGATTTAAGATATTTAATAGTTTGACAATTAAATGGTTTGGTGATTTTGAAAGATAATGATAAGCATAAATCATCATCACATCGCCAGAAAGAATAGCCGTGTTGGTGTCGTATTTTTCATGAACGGTAGGTTTGCCACGACGGAGGTTGGCATCGTCCATAATATCATCGTGCAATAAGGTGAAATTGTGAAAAATCTCAACTGCCAAAGCCGCCGGAAGTGCTCCATTGACTTCGTCTTTGAACATTTGACAAGCCAATAGCAACATCACTGGACGCATTCGTTTGCCTCCGATGCTTAAGATGTAATTGACTGGTTCGTAAAGTCCTTGCGGGGCTTGGTCAAAACAATTTTCTTCTAAATATTGGAGAAATATTGTACGTAATTTATCGACATTCTGCATAGGTGCAAAGATAGTAACTTGAATCCGAAAATTTAATTTCGTTTACTTTTAGATGAATAAGAAATGTATTGTATTGCTATTGAAGTTGTGCTGCAAGATATTTATTAATCTCCTTAAAAGACATATTCACGCCTCGAATCACGCCTTTTTCATCAATAAGATACTTGGTTGGAATTTCATTTACGCCATATAATTTTGCTACAGGATCCCGCATACGTTTGAGACCGGAGACGTGATATTTCCAATATAAATTATCTTTTTTAATGGCTGCCAACCAACGTTCTTTGCTTTTTTCAAGACCGACATTGAGTACGATAAATTTTTCTGCTTGTTTGAATTGAGCGTTTTTATATTTGTCATAAAGTGGTACAATTTTTCGATTTTCCTGCCGGCAAGGACCACACCAACTCCCCCAAAAATCCAATAAAATAATATTACCCCGCAAATCAGACAAACGAATACTATCGCCCGAAGGCGTGTAAGAGACAAAATCGGGGGCTTTTTCTTGCTCATTAAATTTTGGTAATTTTCGATAAAAATAATAGGCAATCCCCATAATTATTGCCAACGAAAATAGAAGGTTGATAGCTTTCATATTGTAAAAATTAGTTGCTGCAATTTACTATAATTTTGACATTTAAACAGACAATCGTACGACAGTACTTGTTTTCTTTCTTTTCATAATCGTAAACTCCGAAAATGAATCAACAAGAAACCATTTGTGATTGGACTTTATAAAATAATTTTTTCTACAATTATTAGTGATTTTGACATAAAAAGTGTAATTTTGAAACAAAATGTTCATTTTTTTATCAAATTCCTTGCTTTATTTACGCAAATGAGTTATCTTTGTGTCATTAATTTAATTATATTTACAAACAAGTCTTAAAACTCGCAATATGTCTCAAGAACTTGAAGCCAAAAAAAAGGCACTACAATTAACCATAGATCGCCTCGAAAAAACCTACGGAAAGGGTACAGTCATGATGCTCGGAGATAAACAAGTCGTTAGAGTACCTGCAATTTCTACAGGTTCACTCGGCTTGGATATTTCTTTGGGTATTGGCGGTCTGCCACGCGGTCGGGTGGTCGAAATTTATGGACCTGAATCGTCCGGTAAAACGACGCTTGCCATTCACGCAATTGCAGAAGCACAAAAAGCAGGTGGCATTGCTGCCTTTATTGATGCTGAACACGCATTTGACCGTTTTTATGCCGAGAACCTCGGTGTAGATACAAGTAACTTATTGATAGCACAACCTGATGATGGAGAGCAAGCACTCGAAATCACAGAAAACTTAATTCGTTCCGGTGCGATTGATATTATAGTGATTGACTCAGTGGCAGCACTTGTACCACGTAGTGAAATAGAAGGCGAAATGGGCGACTCAAAAATGGGTCTGCAAGCACGCCTTATGTCACAAGCGATGCGTAAGCTAACGAGTGCCATTAATAAAACGAATTGCTGTTGTATTTTCATCAATCAACTTCGTGAAAAAATCGGTGTGATGTTCGGGAATCCCGAAACGACTACCGGAGGTAATGCCCTCAAATTCTATGCTTCCATTCGTCTGGATATTCGTCGATCTGGCGCAGCATTGAAGGATAAAGAAGGTAATGTCGTTGGTAATCACGTCAAAGTGAAAGTAGTAAAAAACAAACTTGCGCCACCATTCCGCATCGCCGAATTTGACATTATGTACGGTCAAGGTATTTCGCGTAGCGGAGAGACGATAGATATTGGAGTGGAGCTGGATGTCGTTGGAAAAAGCGGTGCTTGGTATAGTTACGGTGGTACTAAAATCGCTCAAGGGCGTGAGTCTGCTAAGAATTTCTTAATAGATAATCCAGAAGTAGCTGCCGAAATTGAAGACAAAATCAAAGCTAAATTATTGGCAAACGAAGAAGAAATAAAAGAGGAGAAAAAAGAAAAAAGGGAGGCTAAAGCGGAAAAAGCTGCCAAAAATGGCGTGAAAGAACCTGCTTAGAGCCAATGAGTGAATAAATGAATTTTGAATGAATGAATATGTAATGTCATATAAAAAATAATTTATTCATTAAATTAAAAAACAGGTTTTACATTTGCATAATAAAGCCGGACTATCATTAGATGGTTCGGCTTTTTTAATGATAAAACATCATTTCTTGGCGATGGCTTTAAGGTCTTTTGCAATTTGGTTTTTGGTCTCTTGTTGTTGCAAAACATTTGGCGGAGCTGCCCGCTCCGCGCAGTCCTTCAAAACACAACGCTGACAAGTTTGGCTTACTTCTCGCACTGGCACATCATCAATAAAAGCCATCGTTTTTCGGAGTTGTTCATTCACACGTAGCCCTATCGTGACGCTCACATTCGTATCGGGCGTAGGGTGTGCAGGGCGCGCAATCGTAAAACACACATATTCATCATCCGTACCTACGTAGCGAGAGCGTTGTGCGTCGGCTATCGGCGATTTATATTGTCCGGTCTGTTGAAGCTGGTGCAAATCATCCAAAAGCCACAAAGTAATCCAACGCCGACAATAATGCTCGTCCGTAGCATTACCGTAAGGTTGATGCTGACGGCTCAAGTGCAGTTCCTTTGTCAATTCATACCGTTTTTCGCCGGGTTTATTATTAAAACGTAAAAAGAACAACTCATCCAATTCAAAATGATGTGGAATCAAATTAGTCAGGCGATGCAAGAACATTTCAGGACTTGCATTGTATTTATTCATAATGTCTAAAAAAACCTGCGGCTTCCATTTTTTTTGATTAAAAAAACCCTCAATGTCACCGCGTAGTTTTTCTTTTGGAATGAGTAAAGCACCCGAAAAATAGGAGGCTTTAAAATTATTCAACACTTGTTCGAAGGTCTCCACCCGCACGAATGAAGACGTATATACACGTTCTTTTATATTCAAATAATTAAACCCAATTTCTTTTGCCAACAAAAATGCGCGCTGCATATCCGTAAGGTCATCATTAATGAGCAATCGTCGTTCCTCTGGTAAGTATATCGACCGAAAACTTTTCAAGGACGGGTACTTTTCCAATTCCGTTTCATCTATTGTGTATTGATATTCATTCACCAAAATATGGTACAGATGATTTAAGGAAAAATCACCTCCAAAAGGAGGGAGGTGGCTTTTTGTAAAGTCAGTTACAGCTTGCTCCAAATCCTCAAAATAATTGTGGTGCAACTCCTGATAAGACCGCAAAGCAGCAAAATAGAAATTCTCTTGTTCGAGCGCGTACTTCCTTGCAATCTCCAACAAAGTCGAAATAAATACCCCTACGCGCACTGGTGCGGAAGCCATCAACTCTACCACTTTTCCGGCTTCGATACCAAATAAATCCAGTGGCAATTCATCTAAAAAATTTGATTCTAATAAGTCGCCTATCGGTTGGAGATTCTTGCTCAATTTTGTGGATAATAATCCTTTATCGCTGACATTCAGGGCATTAGCGAGAGCTTTGATTTTTCTTTCTTTTGGAAATTTCTTGCCTTTTTCAATTTCATTTAAATAGGAAACTGAAATACCCGTCACCTCTGACAAGTCCGCAAAGGACAGTCCCAGTTGTTGTCGCAACCGACGTACCTTCAAGCCGAAAATCAATTTTTTATTTTGTACACTTATTGCCACCGTAATATGCTGTTTTGCTCAAAAGTAAGTTTTTTCGACAAGATTTTTAAATCAAAACCAAGATTGTGTTATACATCTTTCCTTTGAAATGTATATCTTTGTAGTATCAAGTTTTACCAAACAAAAATTATGACACAGACCTTTAAAGTAACAGGAATGAGTTGTGGGCATTGCGAAGCGCAAGTAAAAAATGCTTTGCTTACACAGGCAGATATAAGTACTGTTGAAGTATCAAAAGATACTCAATCCGCCACAATTACAAGCGATAAACCTATCGAATTGGAGAGCTTGAAAAGTACATTTGAGGAGTTTGAGGGGGCGTTTGAGATTTCAAATCCATAAATATGTCTGCCAAAGATAAATATCACGAACACGTCAAAGAAGCACTCATAAGTAAAAACGATTTAATAAATTGTGCCATAATGCGCTGTAATTTTTTCTTCTAAAGAATTCAAAAAATCGTTGCATAGCCACAGCTACGGTACTATTTTTTGAGTTTTTTAGATGGGAAAAGAACAAGCATAATGGAACAAGTTATTGAATCGTTTTTACTAAAAGATGGGTGGGAGATTACGGATGATCCATATATCATGAAATTTGGTGAGGAAGATGAGGAGGAAAAGTTGAAGGTTGATTTCGGTGCAGTAAAAATCATTGCTGCTAAAAAAGAAAATCAAAAAATAGCTGTTGAGGTAAAGAGTTTTTTGAACGAGAGTGTAATGTACGATTATCATTCTGCATTAGGGCAGATGATGAACTACCAAATTGGAATAGATGAAACCGAAAAAGACAGGCTATTATTTTTAGCAATGCCCGATGAAGCCTACAAAAAACTCAAGACCAAATTCATTTTCAGAAAATCCGTTGAAAAGAACAACTTGAAAATTATTATAGTTGATGTTGACAGTAGAAAAATCGTAACATGGAAAAAGTAAAAAAATACGAAAAAATCATTATTGATTATTTTGAAGCATACGCAGAACGGCGCAATAATAATCCACACCCTTATCCGATAAAACTGTACGTTGTTGCAGATACCAAAAGAAAGCATTATCAGCTTATTAACATGGGTTGGGAGGATAATCGGCAACACCATGCTTGTTTGTTTCACATAGACATCATTGATGATAAAGTCTGGATACAAAGAAATCTGACAGAAATATTAATAGCCGAAGATTTTGTTGAACGTGGCATCCCAAAACACGACATCGTACTCGGCGTGATACATCCCAAGCGCAGAAAAGACACCGAATACGCAGTAGCATAATTATACAAATTCCAAAAACCAAATAACAAATTCCAACAAAAATGCGTTACACCATTTATATGGCACGAATTTAGAACTTATAAGAAAAAATGGCATTTAGAATACTGCATATCATTTTAGCGTTTCTTATCTTCGTAAGCTCTACGGGCTTTACGCTGAATAGCCATTTTTGTCAAAATACGCTACAATCTGTTGCTGTATTTCTTACCCCCCAAAATTGCCACGAACGTGCAGCTTCGCATTGCGCGATGACAAGTACGAAAAATTGTTGCGCCAAAAAGAAAACTTCCTGCGAAGCCTCCGAAGATAAAGATTGTTGCGAAGACACTTCCCAATTTGCAAAGGCAGACATTGATTTCACGCCATTTATGGTGAATGATTTTCAAATAGATTTGCCTGTTTTTGCCAATATTCCCCCTATTTTATATACGATTAAAACGACATTAAATGACCAATTAATTCGTTTTAAAAACTACATCCCACCGCCACTAATAAGGAATATTCCCCTACTTATTCAGTCCTTCCTTTGTTAGCCGTAACGCGACGCTTCCAGCTCGCGTAAGATTTATTTTTCAAAATAAATTTGCTAACACAACGTAATGCGTATTGTCGCAGTACGTTTCACACAATTTTCAATGAAAAAAATTATGGGAATGATGAGTTTTATACTCATCACGAGCCTTGCGTTATACGCACAAGGTCCACCGATTACGAGTGACAAACCGATTATGCTCGGCAGTGGCAGCGTCGTTGTCAAGACCCTCTCCGAAGTACGCAATACCGACTATGGCACATACACACGAGTGCCTGTAATGGTGCATTATCTTCCGACTTCCAACAGCCTCGTGGCAGTTCATCTGCCAATCGTTTTTCGGAATGTATCGGGCGATGTCAAGCATACATCCGGTTTGGGCGATATTGATTTGATGGCTAAATATCAGTTCTATCGCAAAGACGGAACGGGTAAAACTTTTCGTATGGTTGCCAAAACAATACAAACCCTACCCACCGGACGCGATTGGAATATAGTTGACATCAGTACGGGCGATTATGCTTCGTATCTGGGCATCGTAGCGGGCTACGAAAGCATTAAATACGGTATATCTAACGAGCTTGGTTATAGGCTTGTGCCTACTACCGACAGCGATGAACTACGTTACAGGTTGGGCTTTGGGCTGCCTTTGCTGAAGCCGACTTATCCGGTCAAACAGATTAATTTGTATTTTGAATACAGTGCAAATTGGTTGGTAGAAACCAACGATTTTCTACTATTTTACGCACAAGGAATTCAGTACGCCATTAAGCGGTTGACACTCGAAACAGCCATTCAAATCCCATTTATTCAAACCGTTTCCGATGGACAAAAACGACAGTTTTCAGTCTTACTCGGCACGCGGTATATTTTTTAAAAACGGTGGACGATAGACGGACACTTCGCTTGACGGCGGACGACCTGTGGCAAACGGTTTTACTCGCGACTATCTATCGACTACGGACTATTGACCATTGACAAATTAAATTACAATGAAAAATACAATATTTGTTTTCAGTTTTTTTGCCATAATGACTTTGGCATTTATCCCAACATTTGCTCAAAAAACGACTTACGATAAAGTAGAAGTACAGGTGGACGGTTTGGGCTGTCCGTTTTGTGCTTATGGCTTAGAGAAGAAATTTAAAGAATTAAAAGGCATCAAAAAAGTCCGTATTGATATGGAGACCGGTTTGATGAAATTTAATTATCCTTCGGATAAAATGATTGATATTGAAACTGTTGAAAATCAAGTAGATAAGGCAGGTTATACACCTGTAACGACAACGATTACACGCATTAATGGCGAGGTCGTTGCCTCTGTTAATGAAGAAGAAATGATAGAAAAAGAGGTATTGAAAAATGTAGACAAAACTTCTTTCGCAGTGCGTGGAAATTGCAGTATGTGTAAAGCACGAATCGAAAAAGCAGCGACCTCACTCGCGGGTGTAGGCGTGGCTACGTGGGAAGCTGAAACGCAATTAATACAACTGGAATACGATCCGGAAATAATTGACATTAAGGAGATTCATAAGGCGATTGCCAAAGTCGGACACGATACAAAAAAGGCAAAGGCAAATGACGAAATCTATGATAATTTGCCACCTTGTTGCTTGTATAAGCGTAATTAAAAGAGGATGAATTGTTCGTAATATATACACCTTACCGCTATTTGTAGAGACAAGTCATGCCCTGTCTCTACAAATAGTGGTAAGGTGCAAATAATAAACTATGAAAATTAAAATACTTATTGAACTAATATTTTCTGTAATCGTGTTTACTCTACTCTCTGCTTGTTCAAATACACCACAATGGAAATACGAACGCACCATTCAATTTGAAGATATTACCCCGCTTGGAATTGCAAAAAAGGGAAATTTTTTATGGATTTCGGACAGCGATAATAATAAAGTTTTAAAAACAGATTTGGATGGAAAAATTATTGAAACTTACGAAAATTTTGACCGTCCGATGCACATTGATATGGATGGTGATAACATTTTCATTCCCGAATACGGCGCAGATACTATTACAATAATTAATGCTAACAAACGCACGTATTTACCCATTCAAAATGAATTGGATGCACCTGCTGGAATAGATGTAAATGGACAAGATTATGCCATTGCTGATTTTTATAATCATCGAATTGTGTATCATACCAATGGAGAAGATTTGACCTTTGGAAAGAAAGGAAAAGTCAATGGAGAATTTCATTATCCTACGGATATTCAGTTCGCTAACAACTTAATATACGTAGCAGATGCTTATAATAATAGAGTTCAGGTTTTTGATAAAAAAGGAATATTCAAACAAAGTATAGGCGAGGAAGACGGTATGAATGCCGCTACCGGAATTTATGTGACGGACAAAGAAATTGCTGTAACAGACTTTGAAAATAACCGTATTTTGATATATGATTTAAATGGTAAATTATTGCAAATATTAGACGAAAATTTCGACAAACCTACGGATATTATCATAAATAATAATAAATTTTATGTGATCAATTATAAGGGCAGGTCCATCGCTGTATTTACCATCGAATAAACCGCAAATTTACCAATCAATAGCATCAAAAGGAATCGGCACATCGGCGGGAATGTCTTTCCGAACGGTCTTACCGATAACATCGCGTAGCATACTCGGAGGAATACCGGTAGCAGGGCGTTTGTAGCCCAAATTTTTTTCCTCAATAACCGTACCTGCCGAGATTGCCTTCAAAGCAATCAAGCTGCGGCGCATACCTTGCGTATTGGCGATCTCGGCGGCAGTTGGAGACTTGACGGCACTGCCAAGCGATGCCTCTACGTTGCGTATGCCCTTGACAAGTTGTGTGAAAGCAGCCGGATCGAGCGAACTTGAATGGTCGGGACCTTCCATAGCGGTATCAAGTGTAAAGTGTTTTTCGATAAGACAAGCACCGAGCGCGACGGCAGCATAACAAGCATAATTGTTGGGTACATGGTCAGAATATCCCGTAAGAACATTCATCGATTCACTCATACTAACCATAGTACGGACATTGGCATCTTCGAGCGTAGAAGGATAATTCGTAGTGCATTGAAGCAAAATAATATCGTGATTTCCGGCATCACGAATCGCCTGTACACCTTCATACACCTCCGCGAGTGTCGCCATACCGGAGGAGATAATCATCGGTTTTCCCTTACGGGCAACGTAGTCCAAAAAGGGAGTCTCCACGAGTTGACCGGAAGCGATTTTGAAGGCATCAACGCCAAGTTCGGCAAGGAGGTCAGCGTCTTCTTTATTATAAGGCGTAGAGAGAAATTGAATGTCCAGTTCTCGGCAAAATGCCATGATTTTTTGCCAATCTTCGGTCTGCAATTCGAGTTTTTTGAGCATCTCAAATTGCGACTCGCCCGGATCCGTCACCTGCAATTGATAATTCGCCTTGGGAGCTTCGGGCGTAACGATTTGGGCAGCTTTGAAGGTCTGAAATTTGACACAATCAGCACCAGTTTTTTTCGCCTCGCGCACGAGATCAAGCGCAAGTGCAAGGCTACCATTATGATTGACTCCGGCTTCGGCTATGATATATGCCGGATGATTTTTCCCAACAGGGCGTTGATTGATGTGGATGTCTTTCATCGCTATTTTATCGAAGAAGTAAACGGTTTCTCACCCAATTTCAGGTGACAAACGAAGATAATTCAAAATCTCAAATTTGAGCGTAACTTCAAAGATAAATTTATTTCGTACAGGCGATTTCAATCGCCACATGTAGTGAAATTTAAATTTTACAGGTCGATTAAAAACGCCTGCACGAGTTTCGGATTATGCCTTTTCTATCTCTATTTCATCCAGTTCTTTCAACATCTCACCGAAATGCGGATGTTCGCCACTCGCGATAGCCGGACGAGCTGGCGTGACGGCTTTTCGCCTCAATTTGAATAAAATATAGACATTCAAAAAGTGCATTGCGCCCAATAAGAGGATAACGCCACCGACTTTCACACTCAATACCTCAAGCAAGGTTTTGTAGTTATTGATAGTTGTCGAATGTTCGAGCAAATACATCACCAAACCGATATTCACCAAATAAAAACCAGCTTTGAGCAGGTGATTGACCGAGTCAGCGAGTTCTTCATTATGTCCAAAAATATCGGTGAAAAACACTCTGGCGTTTTTAAATAAAATATGAGCCACCCATAGCGTCAAAGCTATGCTAACCCACAAGTAAATGATATACGCAATGACAGGATAATTGACCATGATAATTAATTTTTATGAGAAAATTTTAAGAATATTTTTCAAAAAAGGATGAGTCACTTCGCGGCTTCGGTAATGTCTGATAACTCCAAAAACCGACAGATTAAAAAAGTGCATCACTGCCAATACAAAAACAATCAAACCGACTTTATTACACAATGTTTCAATGATGCCTCTGAGACTCGTCACGGCATACTCTTCTTGCAAAATCAACAAAGTATAAGCGACATTAATCAGGTAAAAACCAACGAGTAAGAGTTTGTTGACAGCATCTGCAATAGCCTCATTATCAAATGCTTCTACCAAAAAATATCGCCCGTTTTTATGCAGAGAATGTCCTACCCAAAAGGTAATCCACGCGCTTGCGTGTAGGTAAAGTATGTAAGTGATGAGCGTCATTTTTGAAGGATAAATGATGAAATATGAACGAGTTTTTTTGAATTTAAAATTCCAAATCCCAGAACGATGGTGTTCGATATGTCGCATCTTTATAGGTCAAATAAGCATACCAAATCGCAAAACCCAAAGACGCAAATATCTTGTATTCGGCATAAGGATTTGATGAAAAAAAAGGCATCATCAAGAACATAAAATAAACGACAACTGCAAGAAGATAATACGAGCGTTTCTTATCCCGATAACCAATCGTCATCACCAAAGCACTCAATAGCTGCCAAGCTCCTATCAATAGCCAAATTGGGAATAAAAGGAAAAATGAAGCCCCTTCGGTAAGCGGAATTAAAACGATAAAAAGCATTGCGAGTCCGCCTATCAATAGATGTACACCGTAATCAAATTTCAAAAACTTTCGTGGAAGGTTCATAAGAAGTTGAATTGTATTTAAACAAAAAATTAAATCAAAACGAGTGATGATTTATTTCTCGTAACAAGTGCGAGATTTCACCTTTCTCAACGTTTATTTACTCATTTCATTTGCAATATACAAACAATTTTCAAAACTTTCAATATTTATTGAAAGTTTTTAATAAAAAAAATCAAACCCTCGCCATTCGTCCACTGTTAGTCGTCCATCGTCCGCCGTTCACCGTCCGTCGTCCACCGTCCAAACAAAGTCATTCGCACCTGCCCTGATTTAAATTCCTGTTCACGTTGCCAGTTTGAATGAAGGTCATGGTAGGTTGAATCCGCAAAGTCATTGAAAACATTAGAATAAATAATATAAGTAAATGTATCGTATCGTACCTCGTCGATGTCCACGAATTTCCATATTCCGTCGGTTTGCAAATCGCTATCCAATCGGCGATATTTATTTGGCGAACCTGTTGCGATGTCATTCGGGTTGATGCCTTTTTCAATGATATAATTCGTCATTTTATCACGTACATCAAAATAGGGTAGATGCGCCAACGAAGCCTCCCAACCTTGCGACACCTTGTCAGGATACACCCAAAGATGCCCGGTTAGTAATCCAATGATTAATATTAAAAATAAGCCGTAGGTCTTTTTTGAAATATGTTTTTCGTCGAAAGTAACAGGCATTTTCTGCCCATGCTTCAAAGGAGAGCCACCACGCAGGTGGATGAACTCGCCACTCGCCACTCGCCACTCGCTACTCCTTAGATTTAAATAATAAAAACAATACGCCACACCGATAACGAACATCGAAAAGAAGGGCAACAAATACCGATGTTGGAGCGTCCCGATATAAGGTAACATGACAGGTGCGAAGACGAGTAGAGGCGTGATTATGAGAGCGAGAAGAGAAAGGTTTTTTGTGTAAATATTCTTTTTCCACCCCCCAGCCCCCTCCAAAGGGGGATATACAGGTGCGGTAGATTTTTCGCCTTGCGAAAAACATCTCCCCCTTTGGAGGGGGGGCAAGGGGGTGAAACGCCACCATCTCAAAGCAGCCAAAGCCACAACGAACCACATAAACACCCGCCCAAAATCCAATAATCGCCAGCCGAATACACCGATATTTTTCAAAATTCCGATGCCTTCTACTCGGATAAAACTATTTTTCCAGGGCATATCCGCCCGATTAAAACCGACCCATCCTTCGATATAATAATGAACAAACAACCAAGCGACAGCCACCATTCCTGCGAGAATATACTTGACAGATAGACGAAATACGTTTTTTAATAATAAAAAAATACGACTCGAGTACACATTTGTCGAACCCTTCAGGTTTGATAAAATGGATTGTTTAAAATCATATTTTTCAATAAAAAAAATAAATACTTCAGTCAAAAAAACCACCGCGACAATCATGGCGCCGCGTGTATTGAGCAGCACTACGAGGCACATCGCTATCACCTGCCAAAAGACCTGACGATACAACATCGCACGAATCGCCAAGAGGTACAAAAAAAGTATCGGAAGTTCGGGCGTGACCATAGTGGCTTGCGCCAAAATAGTGGGTTCGATGGCAAAAAGAACGAGCGCGAAAAGCAGAAATTTTGGTGATAAAAAATAGCGGGCAATATGGAAAAATTGGTAAGCGATACCAATTAAAAAAGGCAACATCGCGAGGTGACTCACTGCGAGTGTCCGTTCCAATATTTTCCACCAAAATGCGAGATACATACCGAAGAAAGGCGGGTGTCCGGGATTGTCTTTTACAGGCAAAAAGAAGTGGGCAAAATCGTGATCATAATACCATTGTGCCGCTATGGATGACTGCACGATGGCATCGCCCCAAAAGAAAGGCAGACGCAAAGACAGCAAATTGACTAAGACATAAAACAGGCAAAATGCTGTCAGTATTTTTTTATTTCCCACTCATAAACAATTAAAAGTCAGGGCATTTGATACCGCCAATGTGATATACAATACTAATGCCGAGCGTCATGTAGGCATCATTGCTAAGTGGATTACCACGTTGTCTGCCGACTTCGCCGATAGGAAATTCGCTCACTTCCCATGAACGGTCGGCGAGTTGTACAGCAAGTTCGCCACGTTGATTTTCGAGTTGCTGTGCGTCGGCATAGACTCCGCTGACATCATCAAGATAATCTGTAAACAAGCGACGCGCACTCGCCTCAATATTGATGCTCCACGCATAATTGAGTGCGAACCTAAAACCACCGCCATAAGCGATAACAGGACTCGTCAGATTGTACTCTTCTCCATCGGCTTGTCCTTCCGTGCCAAGCGGTTGGAGTTCAACCCACTCATCCTCAAATTTGGTGCGTGGATTAAAGTTAAACACACCACCACCAACAAACAAATAGGGCGAGAAAAATTTCTCATATTCGGAAGAAACAAAGGGTAGAAAATTGAATTCTACCTGCCCTACGGCTTCCAAGATATGCGATTGAAAACTAAGATTTCGAGTCTTCTGAAAGGGGTTATTACTCAATTCATCTCTGTAACCAACATTGGCATAGTTGGCAGATGCTTTGAACGATACACGCGGATTGACATTAACCCTGCCGACCAAACCACCCGCAGGACCGAGTCGTTCTATACCAAAATTAGGATTGAGGTCGCCAAAGTAATTGGACACACCGAGCCATGCTCCCAGTTCGTAGCTTTGCGCCATCGCAGGTAGGGAAAGACACAGGACTATAATTGCCGTTAAAAAATTTCGCACCATTATGTTTTAATTGAAAAGCGTTGATTGACAATCAAGGGATGAGGCAAAAATAAATTCAGATTTTGACTCGTTCTTTTTCCTTTATACTTCACCAAATTTTCCTTAAATAACTTGGCTATTCGCGTCAAATTTGGTTCGTCTAAAGAAAAAATAACTGTGTCAAAAAACTTAATTTATTTATGCCTCATCCCTAACTTTCGACAGTTCGACAATCTTTTTTATGCAAAATTCCAAAATTCAAGTACCAAATTCTAATTAAATGAGCGTTTATTAGAATTCGGGATTTGTGGTTTGGAATTTCTTACTTAGCGGTTTATCCGCAGCTTGAATTAATTAGACGAAGATTTCGCTGATATGTTCCATAAAATGGATAAGAAATGTTCATCTTGATATTGACGTATTTTTTGATAAAATATTGTTTTGCCTCATTATTATTCATCGTGAGATACTTATTTTTAAAGGGGAAGCTATGCAACAATTCAGTCATAATTTCGTATCAAAAAGTAAATTTTCACAAAACAAATTCAGTTTTAATTATGATTAACCTTAATAAAAGACTACATTTGTACAGTAAGAGTGTACTCACAGTCTCAAATTAATCGTTCTTACTACCCACCTTATACTGCACATTGTCACACAAATACACCTTAGATAAATTTTAAACATATATTTTTAACACTTAAGAGCTGAAAATTTTTCAAAGAAATTTTCAAGGAACATCCTCTTAGGAGAAATACAAAAGGCTAATGACAATAACCCAGTTACAGTATGTCATTGCAGTGGACACTCATAAGAGTTTCGCCCAAGCTGCAGTGCATTGCTACGTTTCGCAACCTGCATTGAGTATGCAGATTAAAAAAATCGAGGACGAACTCGGTATTCTGATATTTGACCGAAGTAAAAAACCGATATTGACCACCGATATCGGTGACAAAATCATTGCTCATGCCCGCGTCATTGTTCACGAGATCAATCGTATGCCCGAATTGATTAAAGAACAAAAAGACGAAATAAAAGGCATATTGCGAATAGGTATCATACCGACTTTGAGCCCTTATTTATTGCCCTTATTTGTCAATCATTTTATTACAAAATATCCTGATGTCAACCTTTCTTTTCAAGAACTTTTGTCAGAGAATATTCTTGATAGTTTGAACAAAGACTTGTTGGACGTTGGTATTTTGGTCACGCCCATTAAGCACAATTCAATGATTGAAATACCATTATTTTATGAAGGATTTGTATTGTACGGTCATCCGAGCGCACCTCTGATGAAGCGGCAAAGTGTGGATGTCAATGACTTGAATATTAATGAAATGTGGTTGCTCAAAAAAGGTCATTGTTTCCGTACTCAAAGTATCAATATTTGTTCAGGACAGCCCTCCGATACACGTCGTGTAAAATTTGATAGCGGTAGTCTCGAAACCTTGAAAAAGATTGTTGAGAGTCGATCAGGCTATACTTTATTGCCCGAACTTGCCATTAAAGACATGGACGAAAAACACAAAGCAAATGTAAGAACTTTCAAAACGCCGATACCTTTGCGAGAGGTGAGCATGGTCATGCACCGAAGTTTTGTCAAACGAAGGCTCATCGAGTTGCTGCGAGATGAAATTTTGGAACAAATACCTGAAAAAATGAAAAATAAAGACCGTGGCAAATTAGTAGAAGTTTCTGATAAAAGTTAGAGCATGTAAACTTACGATTGAATTGGAATTTATTAAACTATCTATTTAGTACTTCTTTTTTGAGGGTTTTCATTTGTCCGAAACTTGAATTATATTTGACCATGCAGGACAAACTGTTTTCTCTTATCAAGTCATTGACGACTGGTAAAAAATCTCACTTTACGCGATATGCCCGCCTCAATTCGATAAAAGAAAAACCTGAATATTTACGATTATTTAAATTTTTGGATACCGCTTGGGAGTACGACAAAGCAGCATTGAAAGCGTATTTTAAAGATGAAAAATTGTAACTACTCAGGCACTCTAAAAACCGTCATTAATAACTGATAATCAATTTTTTATAACGGAAATTGAAATTATTTTTATTTTTTAAATAAGTTTATAGAAAATAATTATAATGCTGATTTACAATAGACTTTATTCAGAAAAATTTTACTAAAGCGTAACAAGTCTAATGCTACTTGGATTCAAGTCATAAATGCTACTTTTTGATTAATTTGTTCACTAAGTAGTAAGTCGATCTAATTATGATATGTTGCTTTGAGCGGAAATTTTTTCGAGTACGAGGAGGAGGTTATTCAGCATAGCCGTAGCTACGCTGGATGTTCTCCAACAAAGTAATCGGACAAATTTCGCCAAATGAACTTATCATAATTAGTTTGACTTACTACTAAGTTTTGATTAAAAACTTCTTAATCAGAAAGAGGAAATTAACGGTTGTTAAAAACTTTCTAAAGTCGTATATTTGCGACCCGTAAACAGAGTTACGAGTTGTGAGTAACGAGTATCGAGTATAAATTGCCCGCTACTCGCTACTCGCTACTCGCTATTCACAACCAAATACAATTATGGCTTTTGACATTAATATGATTAAAAAGGTGTACAGCGAGCTACCTGCCAAGATAGCCGCAGTACGCAAGGCACTTCAACGCCCACTAACGCTTACCGAAAAAATCCTTTACACACACTTACACGCGGAATCGCCTTTGCAAAATTATGGACGCGGCAAAGACTACGTTTATTATGCACCCGACCGCGTGACGATGCAAGACGCTACGGCACAAATGGCATTATTGCAATTTATGATGTCGGGCAAAAAGAAAGTAGCCGTACCGACTACCGTACATTGCGACCACTTGATACAGGCGAAAATAGGCGCGGCAGCGGATTTGAAAACCGCCAATGATGTCAATTCGGAAGTCTATGATTTCCTCGAATCGGTATCCGATAAATATGGTATTGGTTTTTGGAAACCCGGCGCGGGTATCATTCACCAAGTGATGTTGGAAAACTATGTTTTTCCCGGCGGAATGATGATTGGTACGGATTCGCATACTGTAAATGGAGGTGGATTAGGTATGATTGCCATTGGTGTCGGTGGCGCAGATGCAGTCGATGTAATGGCAGATATGCCCTGGGAATTAAAAAATCCAAAAATCATTGGTGTCAAACTCACCGGTAAAATGTCGGGTTGGACAGCTTCGAAAGATGTCATATTAAAGTTAGCCGGTATCGTATCGGCAAAAGGTGGTACGGGCGCAATCGTCGAATACTTCGGACCGGGCGCAGCAACGCTTTCGGCTACCGGAAAAGGAACGATTTGTAATATGGGCGCAGAAATCGGTGCAACAACCTCAATATTTGGCTACGATGAGTCGATGAGTCGTTACCTAAAAGCGACCGAACGTGCAGATGTAGCCGCCCTTGCAGATAAAGTGGCAGAACATTTGACCGGAGATCCGGAGTGTTACGAATCACCAAAAGATTATTTTGACCAAGTGATTGAAATAGACCTCACTACACTCGAACCACACGTCAACGGACCGTTTACACCGGATTTGGCTTGGCCTATTTCCAAATTTGCGACAGCCGTTAAAGAAAATAATTATCCGCAAAAACTCGAAGTTGGTTTGATTGGTTCTTGCACCAACTCGTCTTACGAAGACCTTGACCGTGCGGCTTCATTAGCGCGTCAGGCAGTGGCAAAACACCTGAAAACCAAGTCTGAATTTACCATTACGCCGGGCTCGGAGCAAGTTCGATTTACCGTAGAGCGCGATGGTCAATTGGATGCTTTTGAAAAAATGGGCGGTGTAGTACTCGCTAATGCTTGCGGACCGTGCATTGGTCAGTGGGCGCGACACAATGACAATCCCGCCCAAGAAAATTCGATTATTACTTCTTTTAATAGAAATTTTGCAAAACGAAACGACGGCAATCCAAAGACCAATTCTTTCGTAGCCTCGCCGGAAATCGTGACGGCAATGGCTATCGCGGGCGATTTGACTTTTAATCCGCTTACAGATACATTGATCAACGAAAAGGGCGAACAAGTGAAACTTGACGCACCAACGGGCGTCGAATTACCGCCAAAAGGTTTTGATGTCGAAGATTTGGGGTATGAAGCACCTGCCGAAGACGGTAGTGGCATTGAGGTGGTTATTAGCCCGACCTCCGACCGCTTGCAACGTCTGACGCCATTCAAAAAACTAACGCACGAGCAACTGCAAGGACAGCGCACGCTCATCAAAGCGAAGGGTAAATGTACGACCGACCATATTTCGATGGCTGGTCCATGGTTGAAATTCAGAGGTCATTTGGAGAACATCTCCAACAACTGTTACACCGGAGCCATCAATGCGTTCAATGACAAAACCAATACCGTTTGGAACGCGACCAATAATGAATTTATGGCAGTGCCGGACTCGGCGCGTTTGTATCAGAAAAATGGTATCGGCACAGTCGTATTTGGTGAGGAGAATTTGGGTGAAGGTTCATCGCGCGAACATGCTGCGATGGAGCCGCGCTACTTGGGCGTTACAGCGGTGATTGTGAAGTCATTCGCACGTATCCACGAGACGAATCTGAAGAAACAAGGGATGCTTGCCCTCACTTTCGTCAATAAGGATGATTACGATAAAGTCCGCCAAGATGATACGGTGGATATTGATGGTCTCGACACTTTCGCACCGGGCAAAAATCTAACGGTCACGCTCAATCATGCGGATGGTACGAAAGATAGCTTTGAAGTGGCACACACGTACTCCGCACCGCAAGTGGAATGGGTAAAAGCCGGGTCGGCTTTGAATAAGATTAGAATTGATGAAGGGGTGGCTTAGTACACTGTTTTATAAATTTATTTACATTTTTTGACGTTTATTTTGAAATGAATCGAATCAAAAATGACGCGAATACTCACTGTATTTAAGGAGTTTTTGGTGAAGAGTCATTTTAAAAGAAATACTCAAAAAAGTAAATAAATTTGTGAAACAGTGTACTTAGTACATTGTTTATTAAATTTCTTATCGTTTTTGACATTTATTTTGAAATGAATCGACCTAAAAATGACGCGAATACTTACTGTATTTAAGGAGTTTTTGGGAAAGAGTCATTTCAAAAGAAATACTCAAAAACGTAAAGAAATTTACTAAACACATTCTACGTTCTTTGCTCTTCATTTGAATATAGAGTAAAGAACGTAGAATATCGTTTAATCATCAAAAGTCAAATCAAATCGCTTTCTCAATTCGTCTAAATTTTCGTTTTTTTCTGCCAGTTTTTTGTATTTATCCATATTGGTCATCGGTCCGGCGGGTGTTTTTGGAGCTTCGGCTTCGATGGATTTTCGGAGGTCTTCGTCAATGTAGCAGATAAGTTTGAGCGTCGTACAAGCCAGTTGTTTACGTAAAAAAGCCATTAAGCCCGGTTCGAGTGGGATGGATTCTTTGGCAACTTTTCCGCTTACACCGACTTTAATTTGTTCCCCTTCGAGTGTAACTTTTGAAGTTTTAAATTGACCCTTAATCAAAGGCGATTCTACCTTTTTGGTAAATGCCGCCCATGCTTTTTCAAGGTTCTCTTGATTAAGTAAATCGACAACTTCTCCCGTTTTTTGCTCATCTTCCTCAATCTCCGCCTCTAATTTGGAGAGTAAATTGCCGCCAGCGAATGTAGGTAATTGGGGCTTTGGAGCTTCCTCTTTTGCCTGTATGGGCGTACTTTTTTCAGTGTATTTTTTTTGTGAAACGGGCGGATTTGGTGTAGTCGTTTGCTTGGTGCTTAGGTCAGGAGTTTTTTTTTCCTGCGAAATATCTGCTTGTGGATTATTCGCCAATTCAATCGCGCGATTGATGAAGGTCATTTTAATGACAGACATTTCTACGTGAAGGCGTTTGTTGCGTGCCATGCGATAATTCACGTCACAATCATTGGCAATATTCAAAGCCGTCAGCAAATACGCCGTTGGCGAGATTTGTGATTGTTGCGCGTATCGGGCGCGTACATTTTCACCGACTTCGAGTAGCTTTAGCGTTTTTTCATCTTTGCAAATCAAGAGATTTCGCAAGTGTCCTGCCAAGCCATTAATAAAAATATCCGGTTCAAAACCTTTGTTCAAAATTTCATCGAATAACAACATCACCGCCGAAATATCCTCCGTCAACATCGCGTCCATTACTTTGAAATAATAATCATAATCCAGTATATTCAGATTAGAAATGACACTATCGTAGGTTATTTTTTTATCGGGAACAGAACTCGCTATTCTATCAAAAATCGACAATGAATCGCGCAATGCGCCATCGGCTTTTTGACCAATAATATGTAGCGCATCCTTCTCTGCATCAATGCCTTCTTCTTTACAAATATTTTGCAAGTGAGCGACCATTTCAGGGATTTGAATTCTTTTAAAATCAAAAATCTGACAGCGCGAAAGTATCGTCGGAATGATTTTGTGTTTCTCCGTAGTCGCAAGGATGAAGATAGCGTAAGGCGGTGGCTCTTCCAATGTTTTTAGGAAAGCATTGAAGGCTGCCTGTGAAAGCATGTGAACTTCATCTATAATGTAAATTTTCTTTTTTCCTTGTTGTGGTTGGAAGCGCACCTGCTCGGTGAGGGCGCGGATGTGTTCGACGCTGTTGTTGGAGGCGGCATCGAGTTCGTGGATGTTGAATGAGGCGTTTTCATTGAAGGATTCGCAAGCGACACATTCACCGCAAGGTTCAAAATCTGATGTCACATTTTCGCAATTCAGCACCTTCGCTAATATACGCGCACAGGTAGTCTTACCCACACCACGCGGTCCGCAAAAGAGGAAGGCATGAGCAACCTGTTCGTTTTTCAAAGCATTTTTAAGTGTTTGAGAAACGTGCTGCTGTCCCACGACATCATCGAAGCGCATGGGACGGTATTTACGAGCAGATACTACGAAATTGGACATAAATTTGAAAGTTCAGGTGCAAGTATCAAGCGTAAGTTCAAGTTTGATTTTTGGATTTGAACTTGTACTTATTTTCGGGGCTGCAAATTACGATTTTATCTTCAATTTTTTCTTGAAATTAGTAACCGCTTTGTTGTTTTGCCCATTGGATGTATTGACGGACTTGGGTTTCGAGACGTTTGAGGGCTTTGCTTTTACCACAAAAAAAACGCCAAGACATTTTAATGCCTTGACGTTCCATAATTTTAAAAAATAATATGCCTTACTGTCCGACTAATTCTGTGGTAACTTTCGCGCCACCCATTTCAGGTGAAGTAGCTGTTGATTTAATCAAACCACGTAGGTCATCGGCAGTGGACAACCAAAGTACTGTGTCTCCGGGCGTGTCTTCCAAAGCCTTGATTTCCGTTTTGTAAGCCTCGAATTGACCGCCTGTTACTTCGACGACTTCCTTAGCAACAACCTTAAGTTCGAAGGCTCTGACTTTCTGTTTTTGTACATCAAAAGTACGATAAACGGTGGTGTAACCTTCTGCAAGCGGCAGTGTAGCGAGTGTCTCGTACAGCGCAGCACTATCAGCAAATACAGGCGCGTCAAGGCTTACATCCATAGCTTTTTCATTACCGTTCATATTCATTGCTCCAGTAATTTTATCACCGCTATGTGATAGATTAATTGTGGCAGGTCCTTGATTTACTTCTCTTGATACGGGTTTGAGCGTTCCTTTTTCTACGATAGATACATCCTTCATGTCACCCATCATGGTCTTGGCTGTTTGAGTAATTACCCAATTGCCGTCTTTTTCTTCGATGGTTTGTTGTATATCCATTGGTATTTCTTGTCCGCCCATTTCAATGAGTGTTTTATAAGCACGTTTGCCGGCACTCAAATCGATGGTGGGTACAGGAAGCGCATCTGCGAGTTTGGACTCGTCTATTTTTTCGGGCATCGTCACGGTATTAATATCGACAGTAATTTCCTTTAATCGTTTGGCGATATGATCGGGTATGTCTTCTTGGTATCTTCCACCCAAGTGTTTTGCCAAGAATTTTTCGGCAGCCGCCAACATTCCCATGTTGTTTACAGGTCTGCTAAAACCGTGTCCTTCGTCGGGCGCGCAGATGTATTCCACAGGTAAACCGAGTTCACGCATAGCGACTACGATTTGGTCAGATTCGGCTTTTTTGACACGTGGGTCATTTGCGCCTTGTACGACCAAAAGCGGCACGCGAATTTTATCTGCATGAAAAAACGGTGATTGGCTAATGAGTTGTGCTTTGCCTTCTTCTGTATTTGGGTCGCCCATTCTTTCATGGAACATCTGACGGATAGACTCCCAATATGGCGGGATAGATTCCATCAGTGTCAATAAGTTGGAAGGTCCGACGATAGAAACACCCGCAGCATACACATCAGGCGTGAAAGTCAAACCAGCCAAAGTCGCATAACCACCATAAGAACCACCCATGATGCCCACTCTTTTGGCATCTACAATGCCTTCACTAACAAGGTGCTTGACACCGTTCGTAAGGTCGTCTTGCATTTTTTCGCCCCATTCGCCATTACCTGCATTGAGAAATTCTTTGCCATAACCAGTCGAACCTCTGAAGTTGACATTCAATACGGCATAGCCTCTGTTAGATAAAAATTGAGCGAAAGAATTGTATCCCCAACGGTCACGCGCCCACGGACCACCGTGAGGTACGACTACAAGTGGCAAGTTTTTGGCTTCCAAACCTTTCGGTAAAGTCAGGTAGGCAGGAATCTCTAAACCATCCGTAGAAAGATATGTGATAGGCTCCATTTTTGCCAAATCTTTGATTGGTAATTTTGGACGTGGACGATATTGAAAATCAAGTGTTTTCTTATCCCTATCATACAAATAAGTAGCACCCGGATCGGTATCGCTATTAGCATATATCAAAAATTTTCGTTCATCTTTAGTAGAAGAACCTATACTAATTTCCGCGTCGGGAACTTGTTTTTTTAGCCAATTGTACTCGGCTTCCCATGCTTTATCTTTAAAATAAATCTTTCTTTTATCGGCAGTATAAGTTGTATAAATCACTTCTTTAGTAATATCGGAAGTGACTATACCACCAAAGTCCACTTTACCTTCCGGGTCTGATTCTACAAACTCAGTTGCTCCGGTAGTCGGGTCAATTAACATCAATTGAGTCAGGTTGGCATCTCCTTGATTACTAACGAGGTAGGCTTTTTTGTTACCTTTTTGAAAGGTCGGAATATAGCAAGTCTCTAAGACCGTGCAGCTATAACACTTTTTGAAGGAATCGCCGTCGATGGTCAAAAAATCCGTACCGCCGTCGTCATTGGTCTTCACAGCCATTCGAAGTTGGTCATCAAGGTCAAATACCCATTGTGTAATTTGGTCGTCATTCTGACGGATGAGCTTGCGTTCTCCGGTCGAGATGGTGACTTCATACAAATCATGCCACGCGGCATCACGGTCATTAAAACCAACATAAATCAAATCGGGATTGCTTTCCGGCAAATTGTAAATGAAAGAGCGTACGCCATCTACATTCGTGATATTACGGGCTTCGGGGACTTTCGCTCCCGCCGGAATATCAACATTCGGATTGAGTGCATAGACGTGGTAGTTCTCATCACCGCCTTTGTCTTGTACATAAAGAATGTATTTGCTGTCATGGCTCCAAAAATAACCGGGTATCGGTCTTTTCTCGGACGCAGTAAGCGGACGGGCGTTTTCAAAAGGTTCGCTGGCTTTTTTAATCCAAATATTACGAACCTCGTCGAGCGGTTTCATAAAGGACATCCACTCTCCGTCGGGTGACAATTGCGCTCCGGCAATCTCTGGATTTCCAAAAAGGATTTCGCGGTCAATAATAGCTGGCTGATTCTGATTCACTTTGGTAGCAATTTGGTCGGTAGCAGTCGATATCGTAGTAGATACGTCTTTTACAGGAGAGCAAGACCATACTAATGTACAGATCAGCGCAAAGAAAAATAGTTTTCTCATATTGTTGATTTTTTATTAGTTATTAAATAATTTCACATAACTCCAAAAATAATCAATATCCTGCATTTATTTGAAAAAATAAGATGTTTGCGCTCAAAAATACGACGAAATGCATTCACGTACCTTAATATTGGGACTTTTTGGATAAAAAAGTGTTTGTTTGTTGATTTTGTGGACTTTATCAGGTAATCGTCTCGTTCATTCCAACCAATCTTCGTAGCCGTACAAAGGATACGTTTGCTCGAATTGCTCGCGTAAGCGGTCTTTTTCCTTGCCGACGAACTTGTAATTTTGAGCAAAACCAACAAAAAAACAGTATATTTGATAAAAGAAAAATCATGAAAGCAATTGAAACAGCCGGACAAATCGACGAAAAAGGCAGACTACAAATTGACACCCCACTTGCTGTGACCAATAAACGTGTCAAAGTCATTATCCTTCTTCCCGAGGATGATGACATTCAAGATGATGCGTGGTTGAAAGCCATGAGTACCAATGATGCCTTTAGTTTTTTGAATGAACCCGCAGAGGATATTTATAGTTTGTCGGATGGTGTGTAAAGTAAAGGTATCATTTTTAATCAGAGTCACCATTGTCATCATCATCAGGCAACTCGCCTATTTTTCTCATTAACTCTACGTATGCACTACCTGACATCGGACAGTCAAAATAGCTTTCTGCTTGTTGTGAAGTAGGAAATTTTAATTGCTTTTTCACTTCTCCCATTAGTTTTTTATCATACTCCTTTTTCCCATGACTGAAATACGTGTATATATGCTGTTTTATACCATCTACGACTAGAAAGTAAAATTCATGGTGATTCTTTGCCGGATATATAGCGAAACTCTTTTTCGAGAGTACCTTTTTTAGATATTTAGTCTTTCTTGGTTTCATTAATAACTTCTTTAATTGTCGTTTTCAGTTTTTGTTTTAATATTTGAGCTTTTTTCGATAGCTTATTATCAGATTCGCTATAAAAATTTAAATAAAGTGAATAAAAACTGAATGAAAATGCTTCCTCTACTTCTTCTCTACTGTCTCCCCAAACAGTTAAATCAAACTCCTCATTTCTTAGAATATAATTATTTTCCTCATAGCTCACTTCACAAGATAATTCTCTATCCAAAATAAAAGCTGTACCATCAAATTCCACATAATCGGGTGAAAAAGGGTAGGTATCATATTCTAATTCCTCAACATGAAGCACCTCTTTTATATTTCCTTTTTTTATATCAAAATCTTCTTCTCCTCTATCCTTCATTTTAATATAAGCCAAGACAGTCTTTTCTGTAGCAATTTTCTTCGTATTTTCAATTTTAGGTAGGTAAAATTTTATCTTTTCATTAGTCGGTTTCCTGAGAGTTCGAACTACTTTGCCGGCATTATTTTTTATATTGATTTTGTATTGGTTTGATGTTCCGATAGAGCTGAATAAGGGTTTATATATTTGCTTCCTTTCTATATCAGAATATTTATCGGAAACTTCTTTCATGTATTTAGGATTGCTAAAATCTCCTGTAATTAGAGTCTTATAAGATTCAAAGGAGTCTTTCTTCCATATTAAAACATCATCTTTGAAAAGGGACGATTGGCTACCAACTATATTTGGTGCCACTGCAATATCAAAACTACTAAAATTCAAATCGACCGCCAATAAATCTAATTCATCAAGAAAAGTGGATAATATCTTATCATTTTTTTCATACACCTTAACAAAGTTTTCGTTCTTATTAAACTCTACTTCTAAAAAATTTTTATATGATTTATTCACATCTGACAAGACTCGAATAATAGTGCCAACTCGCGCCGCATGACCAACAGTATTTTGAGGGTCAATGTGAAACCTAATTGCTATTTTTTTTAATTCGTGGAGTAGATTATTATCCATTTAACTTGAATTTCTTGGTAATACTTGATTTTATTACAAAATAAGGGTAAATAAAATAAAAATCACTATTTTGATTATTTTTTTTCAATTTTCCTTAAAAAAATAGAATAATATATTCAATTAAAATCATAATATATGGTATGAATATACAGGTCAACACTCCTTTGTACAATATTTTTTCCACAAAAAACCCGTAAATCCACCAACACGCCAAGCACAAGATTCAAGACATTGGCAAAACCAACAAAAAAACAGTATATTTGAAGCATAAAATTCAAATTCAACGTCGGTATATGAGCAATTTAGAATTAAAAGGCGGTATCTTAGAAATGATTGCGACCATCAATGATAGGGCTGCATTGGAGGAATTGAAGGTATTGGTAACGAACTTTGCAGGTAGCCACACACAAGGTGACGACTACTGGGACGAATTGAGTGGAACAGAACAAAGCGAGTTGGAAGCTGCCATACGCGAAAGCGACAATGAAAGCAACCTTGTATCACATGAAGAAGTCATGAAAAAATACAGCAAATGGCTCGAAAAATAGTTTGGAATAAAAGAGCGATTCGCAACTTCGACGAAATTGTGCGCTATTTGGAGGAAAATATCTCGGAAACAGTCGCAGCCAAATTTGTCCGTGATGTGGACAACCTCGTTGAAAAACTCTTCAAATACCCCGAAATCGGACGAAAAGCCACAAAATTCAAAACCATTCGCCAGTACAGAATTGATAAGTACCGAAAAATGTACTACCGTACACATGGTCAAAAACTCACCATTGTATTTATATTTGACGACCGAAGAAATCCTGATTTGAACCCGTACAAATAATATCCATAAGTCCCCAAAAAACCCGTAACTTCCCAAAAAATACAAACATGAAAATCACCACCACACTCCTCGCATTACTCCTCAGCGCAGCCACATTCGCGCAAGCCCCTACGCAGCGCAGCGCATCCGAAATCCAACACGCTATCGAAAAACTCCGCACGGTCGGTAGCGTCTTGTACATCGCCGCGCATCCTGACGATGAGAATACCCGCATGATTACCTACTTCGCCAACGAGCGTAAGATGAACACCGCTTACCTCTCCCTCACACGCGGCGATGGCGGACAAAATCTCATCGGGCAAGAAATCCGTGAACTCATGGGCGTGATGCGTACACAGGAACTCCTTATGGCACGTCGTGTCGATGGTGGCGAACAGTTTTTTTCGCGTGCCAATGACTTCGGCTACTCCAAAAATGCCGACGAAACCTTCACGATTTGGGAGCGCGAAGAGGTACTTGCCGACATGGTTTGGATAATCCGAAATTATCGCCCCGATGTCCTGATGACTCGCTTTCCGCACACGGCTGCGCCTACGCACGGACACCATACCGCCTCTGCCCAACTCGCCTACGAAGCCTTCGATGCAGCCGCCGACCCCAAGCGTTTTCCCGAACAACTCACGAGCGTGAATGTATGGCAAGCAAAGCGATTACTCTATAATGTCATTCCGCGATATGTGGGTGATGATGCCGCATTTGAAGCGGCAAAAAAAGATTTATTGGCGATGGATGTGGGTGCGTATTATCCGCTTTTGGGCAAGTCGAATAATGAAATTTCGGCAGAAAGCCGCAGTCAACATAAGTGTCAGGGCATGGGAACGATGAGCGAACGCGGCACGAGCATTGAGTATTTTGAACATCTGAAAGGCGAGCGAGCGACCAATGATATTTTTGATGGCGTAAACACGTCTTGGACACGCATTGGAAAGGCAGGTAAGGCGATAGATAAGGCAGTCCGAAAGGTAGCCGATAAATTTGATGCGTCTAATCCAGCGGCATCCGTTTCCGGTTTATTATTAATACGAAAAAAACTCATGTCGATTTCGGATAATTATTATGCTAATTTAAAAATAAAAGAAATTGACGCGATTATAAAGGATTGCTTGGGCTTGTATTTGGCGGCGAATGTGGATGGTTTTTCTACAACGGCAGGAGAGGAAATCACCTTAAAGACGGAGATAATTAATCGTTCAAATACAAAGGTAAGTGTATCAAAGGTCACTTGTGACGATAAGGAATTTTACCGCGAAAAGTTCCTGATTCCACTGTCTCAAAATGTACCGTCTTTAGTTGAGAAAAAAATCAGAATTCGACCGGATATTCCCATGAGTCGTCCGTATTGGCTGCGTGAAGCGGGGACGTTGGGGATGTACAAAGCCGCGAAAGAAGATTTATTACAGCCTGAAAATCAAGAAGATATACTGGTCAAATTCAAACTAAATATCGAAGGCACAGCAATCGAATATGACGTCCCCGTCACTTACAAACGCAATGACCCCGTAGATGGCGAAATCCACCGCAGTTTTGAAGTAGAGCCGGATGTGTCGGTCAATTTGCAAGAAAAAGTCATCGTATTTGCCAATGACAAACCTAAGACGATTCGCGTATTGGTGAAGTCGGGCAGAGTGGGCGCGAAGGGGCGTTTGTTGGCGCAATTGCCCGAAGGTTGGCGCAGCGAACCGCCGGCACACGCACTCGGATTCACAGGCGAAAAAGGCGAGGAACAGACCGTCGAATTTCAAATTTTTCCCAGCAAAAACCAAAGCACAGGCGAACTCACACTCGGTTGGGAAACCTTCGATACCGAACCCATCCAACAACGCATCGAAATCAATTATCCGCACATTCCCGTACAATTATTGTTTTTGGATGCGAAGGCAAAAATCGTCAAAATCGACCTCGAAAAACGTGGCGAAAATATCGGCTATTACATGGGTGCAGGCGATGATATTCCGGCGAATTTGGAGCAAATCGGCTACCGCGTCACCTTGCTCGAAGATAGCGACATGACGCTCGAAACGCTACAAAATTTCGATGCCGTCATACTCGGTGTACGTGCGTACAACACACGCCCACGCCTAAAATTTCACCAAAAAACATTGATGAAATATGTCGAAAAAGGCGGTACAGTGATGGTGCAGTACAACACCAGTTTCCGACTCGTGACAGACGACCTCGCGCCCTACCCACTCACGCTCTCTCGCGACCGTGTGACCGTCGAAGGCGCAGAAGTTCGCTTCCTCCTACCCGACCATCCCGTTTTGAATTTCCCCAATAAAATAACGGCTGCCGACTTCGAGGATTGGGTGCAAGAACGCGGTCTGTACTTCCCCAACGAATGGGACGAACGCTACGCCGCCATCCTCTCCTCCAATGACCCCAACGAACCGCCTCGCAATGGCGGTTTGCTCGTCGCAGAGTACGGCGAAGGGCATTTTATTTATACAGGCTATTCGTGGTTTCGCGAGCTTCCGGCGGGTGTGCCGGGGGCGTATCGGGTGTTTGCGAATTTGATTTCTATTGGGAAATAATGAACCACGAAGGACACTAAAGACACGAAGTCAAATTAATGTAGAAGGAAACTAAGATTTTCAAGGAATTACTTGTAAAACTTGTGTTCTTCTGCGTTAGTTCTGTTTTAGTGTTCTCGGTGTCCTTAGTGGTTTCAAATTCACTCCCCAGTCAACTCCCTCATCAATTCCGAGATATTCAGCACCACATTTTCTAAGACCTCAAAAGACTCTGTCCACTCCTGCAATTGCCAGGGCTGTCCCTGTTCGGCGAGCATGACGGTTTGTGTATCGGTATAAATCCAAATGACACGCTCTACCCCAAAATCCAATAATTCTTTAGTCTTTTTTTGATAATAACCAAACGAATTTTCCAACTCACTCAGGTCGGCTTTGGTGTCTATTTCAATGACAATTTTTGGTGGTGTTTTGATGTATTCATTGTTTAATTCTCTGAGTAACTTCTTGACTTTATTGTGTTCTACTATACCTACATCCGCCGCTCGCCAGCTTTTTTTCTCAAATAAAATACCTAACTCATTGCCCAATACCAGATATTTTTTGCCATAATGTTTGGCTAAAAGCAAATTGAGTCGCGTCGCTATCAGTGCTGCTAAGGCAGACTGTAATAAACCACTTGCCAGAGTTTCATCCGATTGTTCTGCATCATCCAAATAATCTCTATATCCTTTGTAGTAAATCGGCACACCATCTACCATTTCATAGATGAGATGTTTAGGAATATTTTGAACTGATACACTCATATTGATTCATTTTTTTTCAATATCGTAATTTATTTTGAGATATTCAAATGTAGATGTTTTTTGACATTCAGAAGAATCGTATCGGGTGTTTGCAAATTTTACTCTACCCTACTATTTTTTTTGTCAAGAACAATAATTTGATTATCAGCTATTTATACAAATAATAAAAACGTTCTCTTTGTGTACTTTGCGCCTTCTTTGCGCCCTTTGCGGTTAATCTACGTGTGTTTTTTTAAACGCAAAGGGCGCAAAGGTATTCGCAAGGAACGCAAAGTCAATTTTAGTAGGGTAGAGTATGCAAATTTGATACCTGATAATAAAAGCTATCTGGCTTTTTTTATTCCATTTTCTTGATGATTTTTTGAACGTTTTCGTAGAGTGTACTGTCATCTTCTTTTTTAATACTTTTAAGGACGTGAAGAGCTTCGGCTTTTTTGCCTTGCCGATAAAGTGCATCGGCTTTGAGGATTTGTGCGGAAGGTTTATCTGCGACATTCTCCGAGATAATTCCGTCGAATACGGGAATGGCTTCCTTATACTTTCCTTGTTTGAATAAATCTATGGCATCCAATAAAACCGTTTTTTCCGGTTTATCAGGATTGTCCTCTCCCTGTGTAGTGCCTTCGTAATGTTTTATAAGTGCGACAGAAGTTTCTTTTAGGGGATTAGAATAGGATACTGCAATAAAATAAATTGTGGGAATCAATAGAAGCATTGCTGCAATAGGTAACAGCTTATGCCTAATCCATATTGGTATAACAGGCGGAGGTGGTTTAGGTTCGTTTCTAACAACATCGTTGTTTGACTCCTCTACTACAAGATGTGTCGATTGCTCCGCCTCGACTTCGCGTACAAGGGCTTCCACTCGCACTTTAGTCTCCTGATAACGAGTCTCTTGAATATATTGAATACCTACTATAGCAAGTTGGTGTAGCTCTATTTCCTTAGCAAGGTCGCGGTCTGTTTTTGCCTGCGCTTCAAAGGCGGCTTCTTCTTGCGAAGTCATTTTGCCGTCCAGATATTTATCTATTATTTCTGTGTATTTCATGATTAATCTTCTAAAAGTCCTCTAAAATAATCTCTTACGTTTGGATTTTCTTTAATGAGTTGTTTGAGTTTATTCATACATTTAGCACTGTTGTTTTTGGTTGTACCGTATTTCAAGCCCATTTCCTCTGCGATTTCGTCAAGTTGCATTCCTTCATAATAACGCATAATGAGTACTTTCTCACAGGTTTTACCGAGTCGTTGATCGATAAATCGGCTGATTTCTGCCCATTTTTTCTCCGAAGATGGCTTATCGGTTATTGAAGTTTGGTTCTCATGCTTCCGTGTTATTTCAACTAACCGATTCATTCTTTTTTTTCTGACCTCATTTTGAATCTTTCTATATATTAATGTGAAAAGGAACCTCTCCAATGAACTTTTGCCCCTCCATTCAAAGTTATCGACTCTGATTATCTCTAAAAGTGTTTGGGTTTTTTCAATAAAGATTTCGTGTTTTTCCCTCTCATCAAAATAATTCTGCATTTGCCTGCCATGCTTTTGCATCAGGTATTCTTTATGCTGAATAAGCATCTCCATTCCTTCATTTTCCTTATCAAGGTTGTCGGAACTCAACAGTTCGTAGATTCTTTGTTCGTCCATAATGTGTGATGTGATGGTGCATGTATATATGCCGGAATGAGGTATCTAAGTCATCGAATATACGCATTTTTTTTCGTGTATGATTTTTTTTGAAGAAAAAATGAAAATAGGGTGACTTTTTTAATGTGAACGAATATATGTATGTAAAGCGTACGAAATAAATATTTGAATGAAAGTAATCAACATGAATATTTTTAAAAATAAGCTAAGAACATATTTTAAATGTACAGTTATTTTATTCGTGCTGATAGGCGGTCATGTGCAATGTACATCAACAAAATCACCTCCCAAAGAAATGAATAAAGAAGTATTTACACCTGATGAAGGGGAATGGATGATTGTCGGAGAAATTTACAAAATTTTTATTCCCAATAAATATAATGTCAACAAAGGAGAGGGAGATGATACGCAATTTCTGGACATCAGAAGTGAAAAGGGAGACCTCGTGATGGGCTATGAAACAGGTATGGATGATATGGCACTCGCTCCTAAAGATGTCGAGACACTAAGTAAGGAGTACAAATTTACCGAAATAATAAAAACATTGGAGGAGGTAAACATTCGCATAGCGTACAAAAAAACAAATGCAACGTTCAGAAATATCGAAGGCAGCGTGTATGCCGAACAGAAAGATGAATTATCAGAATTGTTGCGCTTTAGTTGTAGCGATGCCCAATTGGACAACACATATAAAATTTTATTAACACTTGAATCAATTTAATCCGACGGAGAAACTCCGTCCTTAATTAACCTGAGAATTATGAAAAAGTCAATTTTAATGCTCTTTGTAGCAGCACTATTTACGGTTCAGTTAGCCGCACAAGAAGAATGTGGTTATGTACCTGACCCGGCTTACATCAAGGTTTGGAAAGACAAAAACTCCATTCAAAATAAACGCTTGAATTTCTTGAAGAAATACTCACTGAAAAACGTTGAGCAGATACAGGAAATTCGACTGGACAATGGCAAATTCACCCCGATTATGCAAAAAAACATACGAGGAGACGATGCCGAAGGCGATTTATTTGATGGCAATAGACGCACCATACCCTTAGTGGCACACATTGTAAGACGCTCTAATGGTACAGGCGGGCTTTCGACAGCTGATTTGAACGCTTCTATTACTCGCGCCAATAATTTTTATGCCGGTGCAAATATGCGTTTTGTACTCTGTGAAACAAAGTATATCAATTCGGACGCGATGTTCAATAATAATTTCAGAGGAAGCGACGATAACGCCGGCAATGCCAATGCTTCTTTTAACAAATTGAATGTCACCACACGCAATGTTGCCCGAAAATTGAATATTTACTTCGTACCGAGTTCTTCGACCTCTTGGGCATGGAGACCTAATACGAACTCAAGAAGTCAGCACATTCTCATGAGAAATGACCATGCTCAAAACCAATCTACGCTTAGTCACGAGATTGGGCATTGGTTTGATTTGCTGCATACGCATGGTCGCGGCGATGAATTGGTCAACGGCTCGAATTGTTCTACTTCAGGCGATTTTGTATGTGATACCCCCGCAGATCCCAACTTATCGGGTAGTAGAGTAAATTCGAGTTGCCGATACACAGGCGGCACAGGTATCGTGGATGCAAACGGTGCAGCGTACAACCCCGACCCACGAAATATGCTGTCATACTCTAGGAAGTCTTGTAGAAATCGCTTCTCCGATGGTCAGATTTACCGGATGCAAGCTGCCTATCTTGGTATGAATACCGACAGAGGTTATACTTTCTCACTGTGTCCTGTTTCTAATTTCAATATCACAGGTACTTGGAAAAACACAGACGCGAATACGAGAAGTATTCCAGCCATAGTAGTGACATCAAGCGGCACCAGAATACAAGTTTACGGCAGTTGTCACCCTAATTTTTGTGAGTGGGACAAAGTAGCTTTGATGAAATCAGGTTCAACATATCAAACAACCTACGACCAAGGATTCGCAAAGCGAAAAATTACGATTATACCGGTATCTGAAAATAAGATAAAACTCACCATGTTTACGGATTACAGCGACAGTCGCTCAGACAAAACGGATGTGTACTACATGGCAAGGTTTCAATTTAATATTGCAGGCACTTGGTACAATAAGGACTCCAATACTAAAGGCGTTACAAAAATTACTGCCTCCGAATATGGTACAAAAATTCAAACTTTCGGTAAGTGCCACCCCACAGATTGCGACTGGAAAACCGTGTCTTTGAGCAAGTCGGGTTTGCTCTACAAAGCAACTTACACACCGAGTTTTGCTACGAAAAAATTGGTGATAACACCCGTATCTGCCAATGAGGTAAAACTCACAGTAGCAACGGATTATCGGGACAGCCGACAAGATAAAACAAGTACATATTACTTGAAAAAAGCTTTATCTCCTCTAATGCTCGTCAGACCTGTTTTTACCCCTAAATTACTTTCACCGGAAGGACAATAACCAAGCGTAAACTCACCCCAAAAATGAAATCGTGATGTGGTTTTCACCACAAGCGTAACTCAAGTTTATGCAGAGAAATGTACCCACAGATGCCAAAAGCTATGTGGGGCATTTCTTAAACTTTTCATAACTGTTCACCTATGCCTAAGAGTATAGGTATCACAAAAAAATCTATCATGATTGTATCTAATTTTGAATTATTAATCAAAAGAATTGCGACAGTACCTAATACTGTACCTTCAGCAATATCTTCAGTATTTAGGAGAGTAGTACAAGGCTATTTTCTAACTGTATCTAATTTGGAAACTGACCGGACGGTTTCTTTATACCTTACATTGACTATTCCTACATCAGTCGGAAATAGAGTGATGGACAGTTCCAATACGCAGATTGTCTTTGATAATGGCAATACGGACAATGACACGTTAACTTTAACAAGGTCGTCTTTATCCAATCCAGATTTCGTAACTTATTACACAAGCGGATTTTCACTAAGACCGCAGCAAACTGGTTTGATTGCTGTTCTGCCAAATGTTACTCCCTTTATAGGGCAAACAGATCCCGACTTGGAAATACGTGGTTTTGTGAAAATCAAGCAACGTAGTAGCATATTTAGAGCTACTCCGGAGGCTGATATTTTGATTACACCCGAGACGAGAGGTACTTTTTTGGATAATGATTATCCGACAACTGTTACTTCAAATGAGTTAGATTTTGACCAAATTTCGTATGGACTCACAACGGCAAATGGGAAAAGTGAAAATACTGTTGAGCGTGTTCCGCCTATCATAATCAGACCTAATGCAGTAACGAATGATTTTGCCAAATTAAAGGCAGTCATCAGAAAAGATAATCCTGACTTGACTGATGAAGAACTCGAAATGTTTTCAAACAACTTGATGGGTATGAAAGAAAATAAAGATATTCAAAAACTATTTGCGACAATTAATAAGTAGTCTGAGATAGAGGTTCTGAAAATTTCTTCAGAAGCAAACTCGTGATGTGGTTTTCACCACGAGCGTGACCCGGGTTTACGCCAAGAAATGTACTCGCAGATGCCGTCGAGCATCGCGGGGCATTTCTTAAACGCTACATCATGAAAAATAATTATCTTTAATCATTCAAACGAAAAAAATAATTCATTATGAAAAAAATAATCACATCACCTATTTTCATTATTTTGTTTTGCTTAATTCCTGCTTTGGTAACTGGGCAGAAGAAGACATTGCAAATACAGAAAAAAGGTGGAAGAATAGAGCAACAACTAATTGTGGAATATAGTAGTTGGAAATATGCAATGCAAGACTACGATGCAATGCAGAATGATGGTGGAATTATAATTGACAGTTGCGGTTGTGACCGTCCTATATATCTATGGCAATTTGAAAGCTTAGATAAACTAATTGAAATAGATACTAAAGTACAAAGTGAGACGACTAAAGCCGATGTGGATAGCGACGGCAACCAAAGAATAAGTGTTCCCCCAATAACAAGAAAAAAAGCATCGGGCAATTGGAGAATAAAGCACGAATCAAGTGGAGATTACTCAACTAAGGTTAATGTCTATGTATTGGATACAGGATTGAGTACAAATGGGTGGAATAATGATAGCAATTATCTACATGAAAAAGCTCCTATAGGTAAATGTTATCCAATTCAGCGTAGTAGGGGCTATAACTATCTTACGAATAACCGTGAAGTTATAGACACAAACTTTAATGATATGCACTCACCCGGACATGGTACTATTGGAGCTAGTGGTACACCCATAAAATAACTTCCTATTAAAATACGTTCATTGACAAAAGAGATTTACCATGGTGGAACAAAAACGTAATCATGCCTTAGTGGTATCGTTGTCAGCACGTCAAGTTGAAATATTATC